>Ga0154791_108_pt6 | contig 22233 bp, 18 predicted proteins | sample Rifle2008BG16ft_FD_105799 | JGI IMG/M metagenome (GOLD analysis project Ga0154791, IMG submission 105799) | Actinobacteria bacterium RBG_16_68_21
ATCCTTCGTGTTCATGGAGAGCTTCTCCATCTACGGAGGAAACACCCTTTCCACCCTCGCCGGGGAGTACTCGTTCTCGTGGTCGTTCGCCCTGTCGCTCGTCTACCTCGGAATGCTCATCCGCAACGTTCGCGCCGGCAAGGGATTCACGGTGGGCACCGGGGTCGTCCTCGCCCTCACCGCTCTGTGCCACATCATCACGACGATGGTCGTGGTCCTCGCCTCGCTGGTTCTGGTCTTCCGCCGCAAGGGCATCTCGAATCTGGTCGGCTCGTGGATCCTCGGGCTGGGATTGGCCGGTTTCTGGGCGATTCCTCTCGTCGCCCGGGTGGGGCTGACCACCGACATGGGCTGGTTCCCGGTCACCGGATCCACTCCGGTGTTCCCCCGCGAGCTGTGGCCCATGGTCGTGCTCGCTGCCGGAGGCCTGGTGTGGGCGCTTCTTCGCCGCTACCTGATCGCCCCCGCCCTTGCGCTCATGGTGCTGCCGGTCGCCGGGTACTACCTGATCCAGTTCATCGACTACCGCAAGCTCTACAATGCCCGGCTCCTGCCGTACTGGTACTTCTCGGTCTTCCTCTTCGCCGGCGTCGGTGTCGGGGCGGCGGTGGTCGTCGTCGGCCGACGGCTGCGCGGCGGGCACGGGACCCGCTGGGTCGCTTCAGGGATCGCCGCGATTGCGTTCCTCCTGTTCGCGGTACTTGGCATCCAGAAGACCCCGGCCTGGGCGAAGTGGAACTACTCGGGGTATGAGGGGAAGCAGGCCTACGCCTACCAGGCCGACGGCACCCCGATCCTCCAGGAGGACTACTGGGTGGAGTACCAGGGCCTGATGGACACCCTCGACCCTCTCCCTCCGGGGCGGGTGATGTGGGAGGCGAACAACGACCTCAACCGATTCGGGACTCCGATGGCCCTGATGCTCAGCGGATACTGGTCGGAGGGCCATCCCTCCATGGAGGGCCTGCTCTTCGAGTCGTCCTTGACCACCCCGTTCCACTTCCTCAATGCCTCCGAGGTCAGCGAGCGCCCGTCGAATCCGGTCTCCGGCCTCGACTATCACCGTCTCGACTTCTCCCGGGCCGTGGAGCATCTCGCGCTCTACAACGTTCGGTACTACGTGTCGTACACCGACGCGGCGACTCAGGCTGCCGCGGACTACGGCCTGACGGTGCTCGCCCAGTCGCCGCCATTCACGGTGTTCCAGCTTCCCGACTCCTCGTTGGTGGACGTCGCCGAGTTCACACCGGCGGTGTGGGAGGGTCCCGGCACCTTCCTGGACGCCACGCTCCGTTGGTACGACTCGGTCGACTCGCTCGACAAGTGGCTCGTAGAGGAAGGGCCGGCGGATTGGCCGCGGATCGACAACGTCGCCACCAAGACCCGGCCCCGTGCCGAGGGCACCGGCGCGGTGACCAATATCGTCCTCGAGGATCAGCGGATCTCCTTCGATACCACCGCCATCGGGGTGCCCCACCTGATCAAGGTCTCGTACTTCCCCAACTGGCAGGCGACCGGGGCAGATGGCCCATACCGGGCGGCACCCTCGCTGATGATCGTCGTGCCCACCGAGGGTCACGTCGTCCTCGACTTCAAGGACACCTGGGCGGAGACCTCGGGCAAGACGATGACCGCGGCCGCCCTGGTCGGCCTGGGGGTGTGGGGTTATCTGCGGCGCCGGCGGCGCCCGAGCGCGTCAGACGTCTGATCGGGCCTCGGCGCTCAGCGCCCGCCGTATCTTCCACAGTCCCCTGAGGGTCCGTGGCACCCTCCCCAGGAAGCTCGACCGGGCTTCCCGCAACTCTTCGACGGTCGCGGGAACCTCGGCGATGCGCGCTCCCCGGCGTTCGGCCCTGATCACCAGCTCGGTGTCGAAGAGGTCCTGGGTGGAGATCACTTGTGATGCCAGTTGGTCGATGAGCTCCCGTCGGATCAGCTTCATGCCGTGGGTGTCGCTCACCGCAGAGCGAAACAGCAGGCGGATGATCAGGTTGAAGCCGAGAGTCCCCGTGCGGCGCAGCAGGGCGCGCCGATCGTCGGCTCCGGGGGCGCGCTTCGAGGCGAGCACGATGTCGGCTTCTCCGGCGAGGGCGAGGGCACTGGTGAGGAAGTCGGCCGAGAAGTAGTCGATGTCGAAGTTGACCACCCAGGTCGCCCCGGCGGCGGCGAAGCCGGCCCGCATCGCCGCCCCGTAATCGGGGTCGGGAAGCCGCAGCACCCTGAGGCGCCGATCGCCGGCGGCAAGCCGCTCCGCCAGTTCGCCGGTGCCATCGGTCGATCCGTTCTCGGCGAGGATCACCGTGATGTCGGCGGCGACCCGTTCGATGTCGGCGAGGAGGCGGTGCAACGCCCCCGGCATGAACGCCGCCTCGTTGTGTACCGGGATGATCACGTCGACGGAGGGTCGCATGGCACCGAGGAGTGTAAGAGGAGCGTTTCCCGTTTCTCGTTACTCGTTTCTCGTTGCCCGCGGTCCGCTGTCCGCAGGCGGGCGTCGACCGGATTCCGTCCATGGCTCATCGCCCTTCACCTGTCGGTCCAATGTCCAATGTCCAACGTCCAATTGCCAATTGCGAATTGCCACCCTCGTACACTCGGCCCCCATGGACCTGGATGCGATCTTCAAGGCCTACGACGTCCGGGGCATGGTTCCCGACCAGTTGGACGACGAGGCTGCCCGCCGCATCGGATCGGGGTTTGCCCGGTTCACCGGGGCCGGTCGAGTGGCGGTGGGGCACGACGCCCGAACCTCCTCACCGGCGCTGGCGGGGGCGTTCATCGATGGGGTCACGTCTGAGGGTGGAGATGTCGACGACCTCGGGATGATCACCACCGACATGGTGTATCACGCCGCCGGTGCCCTCGATGAGCCCGGCGCGATGATCACCGCCTCGCACAATCCCAAGGGGTACAACGGGATCAAGCTCTGTCTCGCCGGCGCCGGTCCCGTCGGTGTGGACAGCGGACTCGACGAGGTTCGCCGCCTCGCCGCGGAGGACCCGGCGCCGGTCGAGCGCCGCGGGCTGGTGCGTCCCCGCGACACCCGTGAGCAGTACCTGGAGCATTTGCTGTCGATAGTTCCCGCCGATTCGCTCGGTCCCGGGCGGGTCGCCGTGGACGGCGGCAACGGGGTGGCCGGAGTCGTGGTGCCCGCGCTGTTCGACCGCATCCCGCCGGTCCTGTCGGGCCTCTACCTCGATCCCGACGGCACCTTTCCCAATCATCATCCCGATCCGCTGCGACCGGAGAATCTGCGTGACCTCCTGGCGCTGATGAACCGCGAGGCGGCCGACCTCGGGGTGGCATTCGACGGCGACGCCGATCGGGCCTTCTTCATCGACGACCGGGTGAACCCCCTGCCCGGAAGCACCGTCACCGCGATGATTGCGGCGTGGTTCTTGCGACAGGAACCGGGAGCCACCGTGGTCCACAACCTGATCTGTTCCCGAGCGGTACCGGAGACCATCGAACGCGCCGGCGGGACCGCGGTGCGAACCCGGGTGGGCCACTCCTACATCAAGGCCGTGATGAAGGACACCGGTGCCGTGTTCGGTGGCGAACACTCGGGCCACTACTACTTTCGCGACAATTACCGGGCCGACTCGGGGATCCTCGCCATGTTGGTGCTGCTGCGACTGGTGCATGAGGACGGGCGTCCCCTCTCCGAGATACGCGGTGAGTACGAGCGCTTCGCCCAGTCCGGTGAGATCAACCTGATCGTCGCCGACCAGGCGGCGGCGACCGAAGCGGTGGCCGGGGGATTCCCCGGGGACCAGGACCGGCTCGACGGGCTCACCATTTCCCTCGGTGACCGGTGGTTCAATCTGCGTCCGTCCAATACCGAGGCGATGCTGCGGTTGAACGTGGAGGCCCCCGACCCGGGGGCAGTCGCCGAGTTGGTGGCTGCGGTGAAGAAGACGATCGAGGAGGCGGCCCGTGTCCCTGCCCGCTGAGCTCATGGTGATCCTGCAATGCCCCGAATGCCGGGGGAAGGTGGTCGACTCCGGGGACGCCGTCGTGTGCATCGAGTGCGGCTTGCACTACCCGGTGCGCGATGGGATCCCCTTCATGCTGGTCGAGGAGGCCTTCCGGCCGGAGGAGGATGCCCGATGAGCGAGATGCGCGATCTGATCGCCACGTTTCCCGAGCAGCTGCGGTGGGCGGCGGGCCTGGTGACGCCGTCGATCCCTCCCGCCGAGTCGGCGATCGTGGCCGGCATGGGGGGATCGGGGATCGCCGGTGACGTCGCTGCCGTCGTCGCCGAAGCGGCGTCGCGGCGGGTAACCGTGCACAAGGCATACGGGCTCCCCAGGTGGGTGGCCGGGGATCTCGTGGTGGCCGTTTCCCACAGCGGCAACACCGAAGAGACGCTCTCGGGGGTACAGGCGGCAGCCGCCGTGGGCGCTCCGTGGGTGGCCGTGACCACCGGGGGACGGTTGCAGGGCAAGGCCGTCGCGGCCGGTGCCCCCGTCGTCGCCATTCCCTTCAGCCCGCAGCCCCGCGCCGCCTTCGGCTACCTGGCAGGCGCGGTGCTCAGGGTGCTGGAGGCCGCGGGCGTGCTGCCTTCCCAGGCCGGGGCATTGGAGGAGGCCGCCGACGTCGTCGCCTCCGCCCTCGCCGGTCCGGCGCACGAGGCGGCGGCGGCGATCGCCGGGCGACTCGCCGGACGGGTGACGGTCATCTACGGAGGCACCGGGCTCGGAGCCGTCGCCGCCAATCGGTGGAAGACCCAGATGAACGAGAACGGAAAGGCGCCCGCCTATTGGTCGTCGCTCCCCGAGTTGGACCACAATGAGATCGTCGGATGGACGGCTTCTCCCCAGCTCGGACGCGATTCGATCGGGGTGGTGTTTCTCCACGACGGTGCCGACCATCCCCGCGTCGCCCTACGGGCGAGGCTCACCGGCGAGCTGATCGCACCGGTGGTCGCCATCGCCGGCGAGGTGAGCTCGGTCGGATCCGGGATGCTGGCGCGGCTGTTGTCGTTGACCATCGTCGGCGACCTGGTGTCGGTGGAGCTGGCCGAGCGGGCCGGAGTCGATCCCGTCCCGGTGGCGATCATCGAGGATCTCAAGAAACGTCTCACAGACCAGCCGGGAGGCAGCGGATGAGCCACGACATTGCCGATCCCGGTCTCGCCGCCGACGGCGCGCTCCGCGTCGAGTGGGCCCGCCGGCGCATGCCGGTGTTGGCCTCGATCCGGGAGCGCTTCGAGAAGGAGACTCCGCTGGCCGGCATCCGGTTGGGGGCGTGCCTGCACGTCACAGCGGAGACGGCGAATCTCATGGAGACCCTACGGGCCGGAGGAGCGGAGGTCGCGCTCTGCGCCTCCAATCCGTTGAGCACCCAGGACGACGTCGCCGCCGCCCTGGTGGCGTCGGGGATACCGGTGTATGCGGTCAGAGGGGAAGACGCCGAGTCGTATTACTCCCACATCCGGGCGGTGCTCGACATCGAGCCACACATCACGATGGACGACGGCGCCGATCTGGTCACCACGTTGCTCAAGGAACGGCCCCATCAGTTGCCGATCGGTTCCACCGAGGAGACGACCACCGGAGTGATCCGGCTGCGCGCCATGGCCCGGGCCGGGGTTCTCCGGTTCCCGGTGGTGGCCGTCAACGACTCGGCCACCAAGCACCTGTTCGACAACCATCACGGGACCGGTCAGTCGGCCCTGGACGGGGTGATCCGCTCCACCAACATCTTGCTCGCCGGAAAGACGGTGGTTGTGATCGGCTACGGCGACTGTGGCATCGGCGTGGCGGCGCGAGCCGATGGCATGGGTGCCCGGGTCATCGTCGTCGAGGTCGACCCGGTCAGGGCGCTCTCGGCGGCGATGGAGGGCTACCAGGTGACGACGGTTGACGAGGCGGCCCGAGTGGGCGATCTGTTCATCACCGTCACCGGTGACCTCCACGTGCTGCGGGGAGAGCACTTCGACGTGATGCGCGATGGCGCAGTACTCGCCAACGCCGGTCATTTCGACGTCGAGATCGATCTCGGCGACCTGGAGCGGCGGGCCACCGGCAAGCGTCGCATTCGTCACGAGCTGGATGAATGGGCCATGCCCGACGGCCGCCGTCTCCATGTCGTCGCCGAGGGACGGTTGGTGAATCTCGGTGCGGCCGAGGGGCATCCCGCCGAGGTCATGGACATGTCGTTTGCCAACCAGGCACTCGCCGCCGAGTGGCTGCTGGCGTCGGCCGACGAGCTGGAGCCACAGGTGTACCGCCTTCCGGAGGCACTCGACGCCGACGTCGCCGCCATCGCCCTCGAGGCCATGGGCGGCCGCCTGGAGCGCCTCACGGAAGAGCAGAAGGCTTACCTGGCGTCCTGGGAGATGGGGACGTAGCCGCCGCGCCCGGCTGCCGGCTACCCGCTTCCGGCTGCCGGCAAGAGGGGAGTAGGCCATCTCTGGGTCCTGGAGTCTTGCGGGCAGCAGGTGCGGGCAGCGGGTGCGGGAAGCCTCACACTTCCGCCGACACCGATCCTGTGAGATCGAACACCGCGTCGCTCCGTCCCTCCGCCTCGGCCAGCACCTCTGAGATCTCCCGGGCCACCAGCTCGTCCTTGGCGAGGAGTGCGTCGCGCAGCGCTACCACCAGATGGCGGTTTGCCCGCAGCAGGTCGGTGACGACCGTCTTCTGATCGTCGAGCAGTTGCTCGACGGCGTCCCGTGCCCGGGAGTCCCCGAGCACCCGGGCGGCCAGGTTTCCGCCGACTATTCCCGGGTCCACGGCACGGAAAGATACGAGCGAGCCGCCCAGGCCCATCGTTCCCACCATCTCCACCGCGATCGACGTGGCGACGGAGAGGTCGCCGGCCGGTCCGGTGCCCGACTCCCCGTAGAAGAGCTCCTCGGCGACCATTCCCCCGAGGGCGATCTGGACGAGTGCGGTCGTCTCGCTGCGGCGCTTCGTGTAGCGCTCCTCGGTCTCGGAGTGGGCGAGCAAGCCGAGCGCGTCCTTGCGTTTGACGATGGAGAGCAGCTCCATCTTCCTTCCCCGTCCCACCAGGTGCGCCACCACCGCATGACCGGACTCGTGGGTGGCGATCGTCTCCCGCTCCTCGGGGGTGTACTGAGTGGGTTCGGCGAGTCCGATCTCGATGTCCATCCGGGCGCGGCGGATGTCATCGACGCTCAGCCGGTCGCGTCCCCCGCGCAGGGCGAACAGCAGCGCCTCGTCGAAGAGGCGCTCGATCGAGGCCGGTGAGTAGCCCATCGTCGATGCGGCGAGGTCTTCGCGGGCGGTGTCGTCGAGAGACTCGTCGTGTGACTTGCGGGCGAGGAAGAAGTCGACCAGATCTCTCCGTTCGCGCCGTGCCGGCAGGCCGAAGTGGAGCACCCGATCGAAACGGCCGGGACGGAGCAGCGCCGGGTCGAGGGAGTCGGCGCGGTTGGTGGCGCCGATCAGAAGGATGTTGGCGAACTGGGGCACGCGGGTCTTGAAGTGCCGGTCTGGGGGCAGGAACCGGTTGGCCATTCTCCGCAGCGTGTTGGAGAACCTCAGGGCCCGCGGGGGCTCGTCGAAACTCTGCATCTGCACGAGAAGCTCATTGACCACCCCCCCGGTTCCTTCTGAGATCGCCGACCGATCGACGCTCGAGAAAGTGGCTCGTTCCATGCCGCCACGGCGGCCGCCGATGGCGTCGAACTCCTCGATGAATCCGATGGCACCGCCTTCCTCCCGGGCGACCTTGCGGAGCTTGCGGAAGTACGAGCGGATCTTGCGGGCGGTGGCGCCGTACCACATGCTCTGGAAGGCGGTCGAGGAGACGAAGAGGAAGGGAACTCCGGCCTCCCTGGCCAGCGCCTTGGCGGTGTAGGTCTTGCCGGTGCCCGGGGGGCCCTCGAACAGGATGCCGCGGCGGGGAGCCCCGCCCATGTTGTTGCGGAAGTGAGTGTGGTTGAGGAACACCTCGAGCGTGTGCCGCACCTCGGTGAGGACCGGCCCGAGTCCGCGCACGTCGTCGAAGGTCACCTCGATCTGCTCGGGCAGGTAGACGACCTCGGGGGAGCGCCCGTTGCCGAGCATCGGCACCACCAGCACCAGGCCGAGGAGGAGGACGATCACGATGCCGGGGAGCCAGAACATCGCGTCGGCGGGGAGGTGGGGCCATCCAGGGGAGACCGGGTTCCCGGCGACGATGCGGATCCACAGCCAGGTGACGAACGGGGCGAGCACCCACGCCACCCGGCGCAGCCGGCGGAGGCGTTGCCGCTCCCGCGTCAGTTGGACATCGACCGGCATCGTGTCTCCCTGTTTGTCGTGCTGCTCCACTCTATGTCACAGAGAGTGGTTGGACAACGCGACTAGTGGTTGCGGCCGAATCATTGTCTACGACTCCGGTGACTAGTCATCAGCGCTGCCCGCGACCCGTCGCCCGTCTCCCGTCGCCCGTCTCTTCTTGCTGGAGACGGGCGACGGGTGACCGCTCTTGCGGAAGGCGGAAAGCGGAAGGCGGAAGGCGGGCAGCTCTTCTTGCTGGAGACGAGAGACGGGCGACGGGTGACCTCTCTTGCGGATGGCGGAACGCGTCTTACGCCCGCCATACCTTCCCCCAATGCCCTGTCTTGCCTGTGGAGCCTTCGGCGCCCGCGGTCTCTGTTCCCGCTGCTCGGCCACGCTCTCGTCGGCGCCGGAGCGTCGCGTGGGCAATGTCACCGTGCGTCCCGCCTTCGGTCACGATGGGGCCGCCCGGCTGCTGGTCCACCGGCTCAAGTACTCGGGGTTCGCCGCCGCCGCCGGTCCGCTGTCGCGGGCGATGGCCCGGCTGCTCCCCGCGGACTGCGCCGCGCTGGTCCCCGTGCCCCGGGTGACTGCGCGACGATGGGCCTACGGGGTGGATCCGGCTCTCGAACTCGCCCGCCGGGTCGGCAGGGATACCGGGCTCGCCGTGGTCGAAGGCCTGGTGCCGGAGTTGTGGGTGCGCCATCGGGCCGGTGCCGCCGGGCGACGCCGCGGAATCCCCACCTTCCGCAGGATCGCCGAGTTGCCGCCTGCGGCCGTCCTGGTGGACGACGTGGTGACCAGTGGAGTCACCCTGTCCCGGGCCGGTGCCGCCGCCCGGCTCACCAGGGCAGTGACGGCGACGGCCGGCATTGGGCCCTGAAAGAAGCGGTCGCCGCGAGGTACCATGGCTCCAGCCCGACCGCGGGATCGAGATCACGGGAGGCTTGGGTGCCAACTCCGACGGCGCCACATCCGACCCCCGTCGACCATCGTCCCACCGCGTCGCGCCGCCAACGGTGAAAGGAGATCGCTGTGGATATTCGCGTCCACGCCACCCACATGACCCTCGGCGAAGAACTGCAGGAGCTCATCAGGGAGAAAGTGGAACACGCGACCCGGGTCTTCGACGAGACCGGTGCCATCGATGTCGAGCTGTCGAAGGAGCACAATCCGCGGATCTCCGGTGAGCGGATCCGCTTGGAGATCACCTCGACAGTGGTTGGGCAGGTCGTGCGGGTGGAGGCGGCCGGCGGCGACGAACGGGCCGCCCTCGACGCCGCGATCGACAAGTACGAACGCCGACTCCGCCGCCTCAAGGATCGACTGATCACCCGTCATCGCAAGGGCTCGGAGAAACGCCTCAATGACGGTCCTCATGAGGTCGAAGATTCCACTCAGGAAGACCATGAACTCCGGATCGACCGCGTCAAGCGTTTCGCGGTCAAGCCGATGACACCACAGGAGGCGGCCCTTCAGATGGAACTGCTCGGACACAGCTTCTATCTGTTCCTCAACGCCGAGACGGACCGATACGGCGTGCTGTATCGACGGCGGGGTGGATCACTCGGGCTGATCGAGCCACAGTGACCAGTGTTCTCGTAGTCGACGACGTCGATCTCTTCCGCACCGGCCTCTCCGCGGCACTGGCCCGCGCCGGGTTCGACGTCATCGGCGAGGCCAAGGATGCCGAGGCGGCGGTCTCCGCCGCGGAGACCCTGCAACCCGAACTCGTGGTGCTCGACATCCTGATGCCGGGGGTGTCGGGGCTCGAAGCGGTCGAGAAGGTGCGGGCGGTGGCGCCCCATTCCCGGGTCGTCATGCTGACCGGGAGCGAGTCCGAGGAGGATCTGCTGGAGTGCATCAAGGCAGGGGCGCGCGGATACCTGGTGAAGGACGCACCCTTCGACGAGCTCGCCAGATCCCTCGACTCGGTCGCCGCCGGCGGGGCCGCCATCTCTCCCCTGATGACCGGCAAGCTTCTCGATGTGCTCTCCCAGCTGCTCAGGCACCAGGACTTCACCGCCCCGAGGCGCCCCGGTCTCACCGGTCGCGAGCTCGAGGTGCTGCAGTTCGTGGCCAGGGGAATGACATCAAAGGCGATCGGCCACGTGCTATTCATCAGTGAGAACACCGTGAAGAATCACGTGCGCAACATCCTCGACAAGCTTGGTCTGCACTCGCGGAACGAGGCGGTGTTGTACGCGGTTCGCGAGCGCTTGATCGAGCTGTGATGGACGCCGCCGGCTCCGAAACCCCGCCGGGTACTGGCGTCGATTTCCAGGGCCAGCAGTACGAACGAGTGCGCGCGGTATTCGACGCCGTTGCCACCGGCGGCTCCGGCGATGTCGCCATCCTCGAGCGGGTTCGTGCCGAGTTCCCCGGGCGCGGCGACGACGTTCACGCCGGCGTTGGCGTACTGCGCGATCTGCTCCGAATCGAAAACCGGCCGGAGCGCTTCCGCCGCCTCATCCGGGCTTGGTCGGGCAAGGTCGCCTCCGCGATCCGGCGGGGCGACTTCTATGGGGCGGGTACCTGGATGCGGGCACTCACCGAGTCACCCGTCTTCCCCCAAGACTTCGCAGTCCACATCACCGAAGGGATGCGGGACCTCTCCCGCGACGACCTGATGCAAGAACTCGTCGTCAAGCTCGCCGCCGCCGGGGACCCGCCGTCGGCCGCCCCACTGCTGGCCGCCTGGGGGTCGCCGCTGGTCGAGTATCTAGTCGCCGGCATGATCGCCGAGGAGCCTGTGGTCAATCGACGCCATCTCGTCGAGTATCTCGGAATGGCCGGTCGGTCTGATGTCCGTCTGCTGACCACCTGGCTGCGCGACCCGCGCTGGTTCATCGTTCGCAACATCGCCACCGCAGTCGGCAAGACCGGCCGGGCCACGGCGATCCCGGCGCTCGAAGCGGTCATGGATCACTCCGACGATCGGGTGCGGGTCGAGGTACTGCGAGCCCTGGTCGCGCTCAAGGGCGACGAAGGGATCGACTACGCGGTCGCCGCGCTCCGGGATGCCAGCCCACGGGTTCGCCAGGCTGCCGTCTCGCTGTTGCGCGCCTCGCCGAGCGACGAGGTCGTTCCCGGTGTCTTGCGAGCCTTGGGGGATGGCCCGGCGACCCTGGACGAGGCTCGCCGTCTGGTAGAGCTGATCGCCGAGCGGAAGACGCCCCAGGCGGTCGAAGCCCTCGAGTCGCTGGTCACCAAACGCTTTGCGGTCGGATCATCCCGGGCGGTGCGCGATTCCGCCAAGGCTGCGCTGGAGCGGATGCCATGAGCGAACTCAACGGCCGCAACTTCCTGAGAGCCCTGTTCCACGTCGGTCAGCGAATGCTCCGCAGCGGGGTGAGCGACCAGCTGCTCGAGGATGCCATCACCGCCCTGGTGGACGCGGCAAAGATGCTCACCGCCGGTTCGGAGGAGGTCGTGCTCAGCGTCGCTCGCGACGCCTTCTACCTCGACCGGAAGATGCTGGCCCACGCCTCGACGGAGTTCCACTCCCTGCTCAAGGCGATGGATCGGCGCAAGATCGACTCGGTCACGATTCTCAGCGGAGCCACCCGTCGCGATCTCGCGGATCTCGCTGCCCTGGTGGTGGGAAAGTCGTCGGACCTTCCGGCCGAAGGAACGGTGCGGGTCAACGACCGTGCCCTGGCCGTTTCCGATCTCGACATGCGCCCGATGTCCGGCTTGCGCAAGAGCTACGGCGACTCCCTCGACGCCCTGCGCGGCGTCCGCGACACGCGAACGCTGCAATTGGGAGAGGTGCTCTCGGTGGTCGACGGCTTCATCGCCGGAAGCGGCGGCGATCCCGGATCCTCGCTGATCATGGCCACCGTTCACAACCACGACGAGATCACCTACTACCACTCGGTGAACGTGTGCCTTCTGTCGATGGCCCTCGGCCGATTCATCGGACTGAGCACCGATCAGACGCGATTGCTCGGTCTGAGCGCCCTGCTCCACGACGTCGGCCGCGTCGTCGTCGACGAAGCCGCCCTGCAACGCGACGGGCGGCTCAGCAACGAGGACTGGGCACAGGTCCGGCTCCATCCCCAGGAGGGCGCGCTGGCGATCATGGCCGCATCCGGCCCCGGTCAGGAGCTCGCCGCCGCCGTGGCATTGGAGCACCACGTGAGGATGGACGGCGGGGGATACCCGTCGCTCGAGGGCCGCCACCCGGCGCTGTTCAGCCGCCTGGTGGCGATCATCGACGCCTACGACGCCATCACCTCGCATCGTCCCTACCGCCCGGCGCGAACCCCCAACGAGGCCCTCCGGGTGCTCCTCGAGGGAGCCGGGACCATCCACGATCCCGATCTGCTCAGGCTGTTCATCGAGATGATGGGCCACTACCCCCCGGGTTCACTTCTCCGCCTCCCCGGTGGCGAGGTGGCCATGGTCGTTCCCGGCGAGGACGAAGCGGTCGCCGCGGTCGTCGTCCGCGAGGCGGACGGCGGGTCGCCGGCGCAGCCGCGACGGATCGTGGTCGGCGCCGGCGACGTGGCTGCTCAGCTGCTCCCCGACGAGGCGGGAATCGACCCGGGGTCGCTCCTCGAGTTGGTGGAACAGGAAGAGCACGCCCGGCGTTAGGGCAGGCGAACCGAGCGCCGGGTCCTTCGACGCACCCTGTCCAGGGGTCTGTTCCGCTTGTTCCCCCTACCGATAAGATGTCTCGGCCATGCCCTTGCTGAAGAAACTCCTCAACGCGGGCGAGGGCAAGAAGCTCAAGTTGCTCGCTCGTCTGGCTGCGGAGGTCAACGCGTTCGAGCCGAGCATCGAGAAGCTCTCGGACGCCGAACTCAGAGCCAAGACCGAGGCATTCCGGGCGCGCCTCGCCGACGGCGCCACCCTCGACGACCTCGAAGCGGAAGCCTATGCCGTGGTGCGCGAGGCGGCGCGGCGTGTCCTCCGCCAGCGCCACTTCGATGTCCAGGTGATCGGTGCGGGTGCGTTGCATCGCCACTCCATCGCCGAGATGAAGACCGGCGAAGGCAAGACGCTCGTGTCCACGATGCCCGTGTACCTCAACGCCCTCGAGGGCAAAGGCGTGCACGTGGTGACGCCCAACGACTATCTCGCCAAGCGCGACGCCGAGTGGATGGGCGGGGTGCACCGCTTCCTGGCGCTCACGGTCGGGCTCATCCAGGCCGACATGCTTCCCGAGGAGCGGCGACCCGCCTACGCGGCCGACGTGACCTACGGCACGAACAACGAATTCGGCTTCGACTACCTGCGGGACAACATGGCCATGGACCCGCGCTACATGGTGCAGCGCGGTCACAACTACGCGATCGTGGACGAGGTCGACTCGATCCTGATCGACGAGGCGCGGACCCCGCTCATCATCAGCGGCCGCGTCGGGGAGACCGCCAAGTGGTATCGCGACTTCGCCCGAATCGCCGAGCGGCTCAAGCGTGACCAGCACTACGAGGTGGACGAGGCCAAGCGCCAGGTGATCACCACCGAGGAGGGTGTGACCCAGGTCGAGAAGTTCCTCGGCGTCGAGAACATGTACGACCACACCAACGTCGACTTCATCCATCACCTCGACGTCGCCCTCAAGGCGAAGACCCTGTACCACCGCGACGTCGACTACGTCATCACCAACGGTGAGGTGAAGATCGTCGACGAGTTCACCGGACGGATCCTCGAGGGGCGGCGCTACAGCGAGGGGATGCACCAGGCGATCGAGGCCAAGGAGGGGGTGCGGATCAAAGAGGAGAACCAGACCCTCGCCACCATCACCCTGCAGAACTACTTCCGGCTCTACGACAAGCTTGCCGGCATGACGGGAACCGCGGCCACCGAGGCCAGCGAGTTCATGGAGATCTACAAACTCGAGGTCGTCGAGATCCCGCCCAACGTGCCGGTGGCGCGGATGGACCAGGCCGATCTGGTGTACATGACCGAGGACGCCAAGTTCGACGCCCTGACCGAGGATATCGTCGAGCGCTATGCCAAGGGCCAGCCGGTGCTGGTGGGCACCGTGTCCATCGACACGTCGGAGCGTCTCTCCGGCGTCCTCGCCAAGCGAGGGATCCCGCACGACGTGCTCAACGCCAAGCAGCACGAGCGCGAGGCGGTGATCATCGCCCAGGCGGGCAGGCTCAAGTCCGTGACCGTGGCCACCAACATGGCCGGCCGGGGCGTGGACATCCGCCTCGGCGGGAACCCGGAGGAGCTGGCCAAGCTCGAGATGCGCAAGCGGGGCATCGAGCCGGATGCGCCGGAGTATGAGACGGGGCACCGCGCGGTGTATGAGGCGCTGGTGGCCGAGACCACCGCCGAGGGTCGCAAGGTGGTCGAGCTGGGCGGCCTCTATGTGCTGGGCACCGAGCGCCATGAGTCGCGCCGCATCGACAACCAGCTGCGGGGCCGGTCGGGGCGTCAGGGCGATCCGGGCGAGTCGCGCTTCTACCTGTCGCTCGAGGACGACCTGATGCGGCGCTTCGCCACCGATCGGGTGCAGTCGATCATGCAGCGTCTCAAGATCCCCGACGACGTGCCCATCGAAGCAAAGATGGTCACCAGCGCCATCGAGCGGGCCCAGCGGCAGGTCGAGTCACAGAACTTCGAGATCCGCAAGAACGTCCTCAAGTACGACGAGGTGATGAACCGCCAGCGCGAGGTCATCTATGAGTGGCGTCAGCGGGTGCTCTCCGGGGAGAACACCGAGGACCTGGTGCGGGAGTGGATCGACGAGGTGGTCGACGACGCGATATCCCGGGCCGTCGACGAGGACCACGCTCCCAGCGACTGGGATCTCGAGGAGCTGTATCGGCGGATCCTCGCGGTGTATCCGACGACGTTGTCACCCCAGGATGTGGTCGCCGGACTCCACGACCCGAGTGAGGTCATCGATCGGATCAGCGAGGACGCCCAGGCGAATTACGGGCGCCGGGCCGAGGAACTCGGGCCGGAGTTGCTGCGACGACTCGAACGGACGGTGGTGCTCTCCATCGTCGACAACAAGTGGCGGGAGCACCTTGCCGAGATGGATTACCTCAGGTCCGGTGTCGGATTGCGGGCGATGGGTCAACGCGATCCGTTGGTCGAGTATCAGCGCGAGGGATTCGACATGTTCTCCGACATGGTGACGGGGATCAAGGAAGACGCCGTCAAGTACCTGTTCCACGCGCAGGTGGTCCAGCAGCAGAGCCGGCCCGACCCGGTGGTGGTGCTCCAGGGCACCGGAGGAGCCGCCCTCAAGCGCCAGGCCGACGCCGGCGAGAAGGTGGGCCGCAACGAGCCCTGTCCGTGCGGCAGCGGCAAGAAGTACAAGAGGTGCCACGGAGCAGCCGCGTAGCGGCAGCTCCCGGCTGCCCGTTGCCCGTTGCCCGTTGCCCGCTTAGAACCCGTGTCGAGACGTATCTTGCCGGTAGCCGGTAGCCGGTAGCCGGTAGCCGGTAGCCGGTAGCCGGTAGCCGGGTAACCGGTACCAGGTAACCTGCGCTTCCCTATGCACGACGCCCCTCGCGCCGCCATCGCCTCGCTGCGGGCCCGCCTCGACGACGCCCGGAGGTTCCTTTGACGTCGATGCCAAACGCGCCGCGCTCGAGAAGCTGAGGGAGCGGGCCGCCGCCCCGGGTCTCTGGGACGACCAGGCGCGGGCCCTCGAGGTCACCCGCACCCTGGCCCGGTATGAGGGCGTCGTCGGTCAGGTCGACCGCATCGCCGCCGCCATCGACGACGCCGAAACCCTGCTGGGCATGGCCGAGGAGGAGAACGACACCGGCACCGCCCGCGAGGCTGCTGCGGAGCTCGACAACCTCGAGAAGGAGTTGTCGGCACTCGAGCGCGTGACGCTGTTCTTCGGCGAGTACGACGACGAGGCGGCGATCCTCAGCGTCCACGCCGGTGCCGGGGGAGTGGATGCGTCCGACTGGGCCGAAATGCTGCTCCGCATGTACCTGCGTTTCCTCGAGCGGCACGGATACGAATTCGAGGTGGACGAGGTATCCGAGGCCGAGGAGGCGGGGATCCGCTCCGCCACCATCACCGTCCGCGGCGACCATGCCTACGGGACGCTCGAAGGGGAGCGGGGGGTGCATCGACTGGTGCGCATCAGCCCGTTCGACTCCGCCTCGCGCCGCCACACGTCCTTCGCCGGAGTGGATGTCATCCCCGAGGTCGCCGTGGCCGACGTCGAGATCGATCCCGAGGATCTCCGCATCGACACCTTCCGGGCTTCGGGTGCCGGCGGCCAGCACATCAACAAGACCGACTCGGCGGTGCGCATCACCCACATTCCCACCGGGATCGTCGTCGCCTGCCAGGCGGAGCGCTCCCAGCTACAGAATCGCAACAAGGCCATGGCGCTGCTCGCCTCCCATCTCGCCGACAGGGCGAGGCGCCAGCAGCTGGAGCAGGTCGCCGAGATCCGCGGAGAGCAGGGGGAGGCGGCCTGGGGGCGGCAGATTCGCTCCTACGTGCTCCAGCCCTATCAGATGGCCAAGGACCTGCGCACCGACACCGAGGTGGGCAACGTCACCGGCGTCCTCGACGGTGAGTTGGATCCATTTGTCGACGCCTACCTGCAATGGCGCCGGGCCGCGATGGAGAAGTAGGAGGCTGCGGGCTACGAGCGACCGGCTACCCGCAAGATACGGCTTCACGCTGGTCTTGAGCGGGAAGCGGGCAGCCGGCAGCGGGCCGCGGATTGCCTCTCCCAATTCCAGGCCCCGGCTAACCTCGGTCGAGCGTCGCAGGGTGGGGTGGGGCGCCGGCCGCAGAGCCGCAACGCACGCTCCGAGAGGCTTCGATGATCCGGCTACAGGACGTTGCCAAGGTATACGACGGCGGAAGCGTCGCCGTGCGCGACGTCACCCTCGACATCTCCAAGGGGGAGTTCGTCTTCCTCGTCGGGCCATCGGGATCGGGCAAGTCGACCCTGATTCGTCTCATGCTGCGCCAGGAGCTGCCGTCCGACGGGGTGATCTGGGTGGCGGGCAAGGAGATCACCTCGATGCCCGGCTGGAAGGTGCCGTTACTCCGCCGCTCGATCGGCACCGTGTTCCAGGACTTCAAGCTGCTGCCCAACAAGACCGTTCACGAGAATGTCGCCTTCGCCCTCGAGGTGATCGGACGGCCCAAGCACGTGATCCGCGCCCAGGTGCCCCAGGTCCTCAAGCTGGTCGGCCTGGCCGCCAAGGCGGATCGGCTGCCCAATCAGCTGTCGGGTGGTGAGCAGCAGCGGGTGTCGATCGCCCGGGCGTTCGTCAACCGCCCGCTGATCCTGCTCGCCGACGAGCCCACCGGAAACCTCGACCCGGCCACCTCGATCGGAATCATGCGTCTCCTCGATCGAATCAATCGCACCGGGACAACTGTGGTGATGGCGACCCACGACCACGCCATCGTGGACGCCATGCGGCGGCGGGTGGTCGCCCTCGAGCGGGGACGGGTCGTGCGCGACCAGTCCCGGGGCGCCTACGAGCAGGGCACTCCGCCCACGGGCGAGTTCGAGACGATCGAGGGCTGACGGTGCGCTTCCAATACCTCTTCGAACAGGCGCTCTCCAACCTGAGGCGGAACGTGCTCGTGGTCTTCGCCGCGGTGGTGGCAGTCCTCGTGATGCTGACCCTGGTGTTCGGGACGATCGTCGTGCGCTGGTCGATCGATCAGGACATCGGCCGCTGGGACGACAACGTCCGGGTGATCGCCTTTCTCGGCGACGATCTCAGTCTCGACGAGATCACCGCCCTGCAGACCGAGATCTCGGGCTGGGACGAGGTGTCGAGCGTCGTGTACTTCTCCAAGTCGGAGGCGCTCGACGAGTTCCGCGACCTCTTCAAGGACCAGCAGGCGCTGATCGACGTCGTCGAGGAGGATCCCTCGGTGCTCCCCGCGTCGCTGCGAATCGCCCCCAACGAGGCGGCGGAGTACTCGGCGATAACCGATCGCCTGGTGGTCATACCCGGGATCCGGGAGGTGTCGGCAGCCGATGAGGCGATCGATGCGCTGGTCTCCCGATCGGCGCGGTTACGGACATTCGCCGCGTGGATCGTCATCGTCCTCGGTGCCGCGGCGGTGGTGCTGATCGCCAACACCATCCGCATCGCCATCTTCGCCCGCCGCGACGAGATCGGGATCATGAAGCTGGTCGGAGCGGGCAACTGGTTTGTCCGCATCCCCTTCTTGCTCGAGGGGCTGATCGAAGGCGTGATCGGGGCGGCGCTGGCGGTGGCGCTGGTGTGGGCGGTCGCAGGGTCGATCGCCGAGTTGTTCTCCACCGCCGCCACCACCGGGGTCCTCGACGTGCCGGAGAGCTTCCTCTTCCGTCAGGCGTTGCTCGTGCTCGGGTTCGGCGCCGGGACGGGTCTGCTGGGTAGCGCCTTCGGCATGTGGGGCTTCCTGCGAGACTGACGTCTCGCCATGTCCACCAAGACCATCGCCACCAATCGCCGGGCCCGCTTCGACTTCGAGATCGTCGAGACCGTCGAGGCCGGCATCGTTCTCCTCGGGTCGGAGGTCAAGAGCCTGCGCAATGGGAGGGCGGACCTCAAGGACTCCTATGCCGCCGTCACCAAGGGCGAGCTGTGGCTCCACGGTCTGCGGATCTCCCCCTACGAGTTCGCGCCGGACGGGGGGCACGACCCGGAGCGGGATCGCAAGCTGCTGCTGCACCGGTTGGAGATCGACAAGATCGGCGCCAAGCTCGCCGAGCGGGGCCTGACCCTCATCCCCATCAAGCTCTATTTCAAGGACGGCAAGGCGAAGGTCGAACTCGGTCTCGGCAAGGGCAAGTCGAAGTATGACAAGCGGGAGACCCTCAAGCGCCGCCAGGCCGACAGGGAGATGCAGCGGGCGATCCGCCACAAGAGCATCGACTGAAGACGCTGTCCGCCATCCGCTATCCGCTATTCGCGTCTTCTCCTCCCCCTCGCTGGGCTCGGGTAGAAGAAACCGGAACGCGTTCGGTCTTAGAGACAGGCCCCCCTCCCCGGGTACACCTGGGGGAGAGTGAGGACTGAGCGGGAGAGGGCATCGACGCGACATCGTCTTACTAGCCCGCCGACCTGTGCCACCATGCCGCGTTCTCAACGACCAATGAGAGGGGGACCGCAATGCCCAAGTACATGTTCCGCGCCGCGTTGAACGATGAAGGAGTGGCGGGGATCATCGCCGAGGGTGGGACCGCCCGGCGCAAGGTGATCACCGGGGCGGTCGAGAAGCTCGGCGGCAAGGTGGAGGCGTTCTACTTCGCCTTCGGTGACGAGGACGTCATTGTGATCGCCGACCTGCCCGACAACGAGACCGCCGCCGCGCTCGCCCTGGAGACCTCGGCCTCGGGTCGGTTGACCGTCTCCACCACGGTGCTGCTCACCCCCGAGGAGATCGATCGCGCCCGCGAGAAGAAGAGCGGTTGGAGGGCTCCGGGGGCGTAGCCCCGCCTAACCCGCCGGGCCGATCCCCAGGCTGGTCATCAACTGGGCGAACTGATCGAGTTCCAGTGACTGCGGCCCGTCGCTGAGGGCGTTGTCGGGATCAGGGTGGATCTCCACCATGATCCCGTGTGCCCCGATCGCCGCCGCGGCCCGCGCCAGCGGTCCCACCAACGAGCGCTCGCCGGCGGCGTGAGAGGGGTCGACGATCACCGGCAGGTGGGTGCGTTGCATGAGCACCGGAACCGCGCTCAGGTCGAGGGTATTGCGGGTCGAGGTCTCGAACGTCCTGATGCCGCGCTCGCACAGGAAGACCTGCTGGTTGCCCTCGGCGAGGATGTACTCCGCCGCCTGCAGCCACTCGTCGAGCGACGAGCTCATTCCCCGCTTGAGCATCACCGGCCGATGTGAACGCCCCACCGCGGAAAGCAGGGAGAAGTTCTGCATGTTGCGGGTGCCGATCTGCAGCACGTCGGCCCTGGCGGCCACCCCCGGGACGTCCTCCGGGGAGGTCACCTCGGTGACGATGGGGAGGCCGAACGCCTTCCCTGCCTCGGCGAGCATCTCCAATCCCTCGAAGCCGAGGCCCTGGAAGCTGTAGGGGGAGGTGCGCGGCTTGAAGCACCCGCCCCGAAGGAGGCGCCCGCCGCCCTCCTTGACGGCGCGTGCCGCCGCCATGATCTGATCCCACGTTTCGACCGCGCACGGACCGGCGATCACCACCAGCGGGTCCTCGCCGAGGCGAATGCTGCCGACCTCGATCACGGTGTTGTTGCCCTTGTGGGTACGGCTCCCCAGCCGGTAGCCGACGGCGGCGGCCGGAGAGGCCGGTTGGTCCACGGAAGCGGCGTGGCGAAGCGACCGTGCAGAAGCGGCGGGGGCAGGGCGGGGCCGCAGATCGCGCGACGGGTACGACCCGAGCACCTTGAGGAAGTGGACGTGGCTGGTGAGGGTGTCGAGCATCGCCGCCACCGCTGGATCGTCGACAGCCCCTTCGAAATCCAGGTAGAAGAGCTCGTCGCTGGGCGTGTCGGGGATCGGCCGCGACTCGAGCTTGATCAGGTTGACGTCGGCGGCGGTGAACACCGCCAGGGCGTCGACCAGCGCCCCGGGATGGTTGCCCACCGCGATCACGATCGACGTCTTGGCGGGAACACCAGCGGGAATGGCAGCGGGCATCGGGGAGACCGCGATGAAGCGGGTGTAGTTGTGGTCGCGGTTGGCGACCGCGGCGTCGAGCACCTCGAGGCCGAACAACCCGGCGGCCTCCTCGCTGGCGATAGCCCCGACCGTGGGATCGCCCACCCTGGCGATCTCCCGGCCGGAGAGCGCGGTGTCGCCGAAGACGATCACCTCACAGTCATCGAGACGAGACAGGTAGTCGGAGCACTGGGCGGCCGCCTGGGGATGGGCGTAGATCCTTCGCAGTCCGCCCACAGTCGCTCCGGGAATCCCGAGCAGACAGTGCCGCACCCGGTAGCGGGTGTCTCCGATCACATGCAGCTCGCTCTCCAGGAGGAGGTCGTACACCTCGGAGATCGCTCCGGCGGTGGTGTTCTCGATGGGAAGCATCCCGACGTCGGCCCGGCCGGCACTCACCGCGGCGAACGCGTCGGCGAAGGTTGCGGATGTGACGAAGATCGGCTCGGTGATTCCCCGGGCGGCGAAGAAGTGGCGGCTCGCCAGCCAGCTGTAGGAACCCTCGATTCCCTGGATAGCGATCGTCAGTGTCCGCCGGTCGATCTCCGTGCGCCCGAGGTGCTGGCGTTGCACTCGCACCGAGTCGTCGATGATCTCCCGCCAGACGGTGTTGACCAGGCTGGCATCGATTCCGTATCTGAGGGCATCGGTGATTCGATCGGCGATGAGATCCCCTTCGCGCAGCAGGTCCCGCGATGGGGCGTCGGCGGCGCCCTTGAGTCGGGCGGCGCGCAGGCTGAAGGAGCGTCGCTGCGCCAGCAGTTCGAGGATGGCGGTGTCGACCTTGTCGATTCCCTGGCGGATGGATTCGAGATCGTCGTGGGATGTGAAGGTCATGTGCACTCCTTGCGGCGCGCGGGAGGCTCGGCAGAACGGGAGAAGGGGCGGGGGGAGGGAAGTATTGGCGCTTACGCGCCAAAGGAGAAGGCGAACCCGAAGCGGGTGGCGACGAGGAGGGTGCGTGCCTTCATGGGCGGCGGATCATGGCGGGGTCGATCGGTGTTGTCAATCGGGCTGCTTCTTGCTCTCCCCGCTCAAGGGGGAGGAGAAGCGCAACCCTCTTGCGGGCGACGGGCGACGGGCGACCGGCGACGGGCGACAGTCCCCTCTTGCGGGTGCCGGTAGCGGGGAGCGGGTGCGACTCCTGGAATCACTTCCGTCCGCGATCCGTTGTACTCTCTGAACGCGCCCTGCGCGCCCACGGGGGTGACGTGGCTTCGACTGTGAGGATCGAGGCGCCGGAAGCGAGCCGAGGTCCCCGGAGTCCTCGTTAAAGAACCGGGAACCAAATACGTGCCGAAGACAACTTCGCACTGGCCGCCTAACTAAGGCTGCCCGTCCGACCGGAGGGCTCCCCCCTCGCCGGATCCGGGCGACGCAATGGGGGATGCTCCCGCCGGGGTGCC
>Ga0154791_128_pt2 | contig 22128 bp, 20 predicted proteins | sample Rifle2008BG16ft_FD_105799 | JGI IMG/M metagenome (GOLD analysis project Ga0154791, IMG submission 105799) | Actinobacteria bacterium RBG_16_68_21
GGATGTGGTCATCGAAGACGGCCGCATCGCCGGCGTCGGCTCCGGACTCGACGGCGACGAGGCCATCGACCTGGGCGCCAGGGCACTGCTTCCCGGGCTGTTCGACTGCCACACCCACGTGACGATCTCCGACGTGAACATCTTCGGGATGGTCCAGAAGCCGTTCTCGCTCGCCTTCTACGAGGCGGAGCGCAATCTGCGCAACACCCTGGCCACCGGGATCACCTCGATCCGCGACGCCGGCGGTGCCGATCTGGGCGTGAAGACCGCGGTCGAGACCGGACTCATCGCCGGACCGCACATGCAGATCTCCCTGACGATGATCAGCCAGACCGGCGGCCACGGCGACGGATGGATGCCGTCCGGCCAGCACATCCGGATATTCGTGCCTCACCCCGGCGTCCCCCCCAACATCGTCGACGGAGTCGAGGAGATGCGGCGCAAGGTCCGGGAGTTGATCCGTATGGGGGCGGACGTCATCAAGGTGGCGACGTCCGGAGGAGTGCTCTCCCCCCGGGACGATCCCCGCCATGCGCACTTCACCCAGGAGGAACTGAACGTCCTGGTGGAAACGGCACGCGGTCTCGGCCGGTGGGTGATGGCGCATGCTCAGGCCTATGACGGCATCAAGAACGCGATCCGCGCTGGAATCCGCTCGATCGACCACGGCATCTACCTCGACGAAGAGGCGATCGGCATGATGCTCGAACGGGGCACGTTCCTCGTCCCCACGCTGGTCGCCCCCCTCGGGGTGATCAAGGCAGCCGAGGCGGGTGCCGCCATTCCCGAGGCCTCGGTGCGCAAGGCTCGGGAGGTCGTCGAGACCCATCAGGACTCCTTCCGGCGGGCCGTCGCCGCCGGGGTGAAGGTGGCCATGGGCACCGACAGCGGGGTCACCCCCCACGGCGACAACCTGGAGGAGCTGGCACTCATGGAGGCGGGAGGAATGTCGCCCGCCGACGTCCTCATCGCCACCACCAGAACGGCCGCCGAGTGCCTCGACGTCGCCGCCGATCGGGGCACGATCGAGGAGGGAAAGCGCGCCGACCTGGTGGTGGTCGATGGCGATCCTCTCGAACTCGCCGGCATCAAGACCCGGATTTCGGCCGTGTTCAAGGATGGGCAGTTGGTCGCCGGAGCGGCGTGAGCGCTGCTCCCCGTTGGGGGATCGGGAAACGACGATGTACCGCTATCGTGGCGCCAACACCGCCGACCCCGGAGAGCCTCGCCAGTGACAGATCACACGACGACTCGCCGAGCGACACGGCCTCCCCAGGGGGCACTCACGGTCCTTGCCACCTCGGAGACGCCGGGTATCCGCACGGAAGTCCTCCATTTCAAGACCACCGCCCGCAATGAGTTCTGGGACCTCTCCGACCTGGTGCGCGAAGTCGTGCAGCGCGCCGGTGTCCGCCACGGGCAGGTGGTGGTGCACACCCCGCACACAACGACGACGATCGTGCTCAACGAGTCGGAGACCGGCTTCCTCAACGACTACCGCCGGATGATCGATGGACTCGTGCCCGCAGAGGGTTACTACGAGCACGACGACCACGAGCTGCGCACCGAGAACCTGCAGGAAGACGAGTACCTCAACGGCCATGCCCATCTCCGCCAGATGCTGGTCGGGGCGGCCTCGGCAACCATCCCGGTGGTCGACGGCCAGGTCCTCCTCGGGACATGGCAGAAGGTGCTCTTCGGCGAGTTCGACCAGGCGCGGGAGCGCCGGGTGATCATTCACGTGCAGGGGGCGTAGGCACACCGCCTGCGGCGGCGGACATCTCGCCTCACGACCAGTGGGTGTCGCGGTTGTCACCTCACGACGAGCAACGCCGGGCCCGACCGCCGATCGGCGTTCCGTGTACCCTGGACTTCGACGATCAAAGGGGGGTAACCCGTGATCGCCATTCTGGGGGCGGGCAATGCCGGTCGTGCCATGGCCGGCGAGCTTGCTCTGCGCGGGGCGCCGGTGGCGCTGTGGAATCGCACCGCGGCCCACGTCGCCGCGCTGCACGCCCGGGGCGGGGTGGAGCTGGACGGGGAGGTGACGGGATTCGGACGCCTCCGCCTGGTGTCCGACGACCTGGAGCAGGTGCTCGACGGCTGCCGGCTGGTGATCGTCAACGTTCCCGCCTTCGCCCACCGCGAGCTGGCGGAGCGATGCGCTCCCTATCTGTGTGAAGAGCAGGTGGTCGTGCTCAACCCGGGGCGTACGTTCGGTGCTCTGGAGTTTCGCCGGGCTCTGGAGGCGTCGGCGTGTAGCGAAGGAGTGTTGGTGGCCGAGACGGCCACCAACCTGATGACGGCGCGTTCCGCCGGCCCCGCCCAGTCGTACATAGCCCGTGTCAAGCACGCGGTGCCGGTGGCCGCCATTCCCGCCGCCCGCACCCCCGAGGTGGTGGCGGCCCTGGGCGAGTGGTACCCGCAGTTCACCGCCGCGGCGAGCACGCTGGAGACCTCGTTCGCCAATGTGGGAGCGGTGATCCATCCGGCGATCTCACTACTCAACGCCGCCCGCATCGAGAACGACCAGGGCCGCTTTGAGTTCTACCTGGACGGCATCAGTCCTCGCGTGGCCGGAGTGCTGGCGGCCGTCGATCGGGAGCGCATGGCGGTGGCCGCTCTCTTGGGGGTGGAGGTGCCGGGCCTGGTGGAGTGGCTGGCCAGCGCCTACCGGGCGACGGGGCGCAACCTGTTCGAGGCGGTTCGGGCAAATGAGGGGTACCGCGGAATCACCGCCCCGTCCACCCTGGAGCATCGCTACATCCTCGAGGACGTGCCGATGAGTCTGGTCCCCATCGCCTCGGCGGGTCAGGCATTCGGACTCAACACCCGGGCCATCGAGGCGCTCATCTTCCTCGCCGGCCTGATCATGGACACCAACTACTGGACCTGGGGGAGGACGCTGGAGACCCTGGGCCTGGCCGGTCTCAGCCCGGGGGAAATCCGTCGTATCGTCGAGACGGGGAGCTGACTTGGGGGAAGGCCGCCTGATCGTGGGCGCCGCCATCGGGGAATGCGTCCACACGGCCGGCGTGCTCAACTTCCTGGCCGCGGCCCGCCGGGCCGGCTACCGCACCGAGTTTCTGGGGCCTGCGGTGCCGGTGGACCGCGTCGTGGAGGCGGCCGGCCGGCGCCCGGAGCTGCTGGCTCTCTCCTACCGGCTCTCCCCGGAAGCAGCAGAGCGGCTGCTCGCCCAACTACGAGACGCCCTCGCCTCCGGCGGATTGGAGGAGCAACGCATGGTGTTCGGAGGGACCCCGGTGGTGGCCGAGGTCGCCGCGCGCAGCGGCCTCTTCGAGGCGGTATTCGGCGGTCCCGACCAACCCACGGCGGAGGACTACCTGGCGGGAGGACCGGCGGTTGCACCGGACGGCGCCTTTGCGCAATCCCTTCTCGGTCGGCGCCAGCAGATCGCTCCCCGCCCTCTCATCCGTCACCACTTCGGTCTTCCCGACCTGGAGGCGACCATCGGTGGAATCGGCCGTATCGCCAGCGCAGGAGTCGTCGACGTACTCTCCCTCGGACCCGACCAGAACTTCCAGGAGCACTTCTTCCACCCGGAGCGCATGGACCCGGCCCAGGATGGCGCCGGCGGGGTGCCGGTGCGCCACCCGGATGAGTTGCACCGCCTATACGAGGCCACCCGCCGGGGTAACCATCCGCTGATGCGCTGCTACTCGGGCACCAACGACCAGGTGGCTCTGGCCGCGGTACTCGACGAGACGATCCACAACGCCTGGTGCGCGGTGCCCGTCTTCTGGTACTCCGAGTTGGACGGGCGCTCCCGGCGGTCCCTGGAAGTGGCCATCGCCGAGCATGCGGACCTGGTCGCGTGGTGTGCTGCCCATGCCATTCCGGTGGAGCGGAACGACCAGAACCAGTGGGGCCTGCGCAACGCCTCCGACGTGATTCAGATCGCCGCCGCCACCCTGGCTGCCGGCCTCACCGCCGCCGCCGGGGTCACCACCTATGTGCTGCAGATGATGCTCAACAACCCTCCGGGGATCTCTCCGGCAATGGATGTGGCCAAGATGTCCGCCATGGAGGCCATGGTGCAGCGCGTCGTGGGAGCCGAGGTCACGATCCTGCGCCAAGTGCGGTCCGGCCTGTTCTCCATGCCTGTCGACCAGGACCGGGCCCGCGGCCAACTGGCATCGGCGACCCGCACTGCCATGCTGCTCCGGCCCGACGTCCTCCACGTCGTGGGGCATACCGAAGCCCACCACGTCACCGGCCCCGAGGAGCTGATCTCCTCCTGCAAGCTGGTTCACCAGGTCATCGACGACTCGCTTCTCGGCCTCCCCGACCCTCTGGCGGACGATCGGGTTGCGGCACGCCGGTCTCACCTGATGCAGGAGGCCGGCGAACTACTCGATGCGATCGAGGACCGATTCCCCGCGGCGATGGCAGGTGATCCGGCTGCCCTCGCCGCCGCGGTGCGCACCGGTCACCTCGACGCCCCCTATTTGGCCGGGAGCGGGGTGGCCCCAGGCGGCACCGTCACCGTGGTCGACGGCGGCTGTGACGCCGTGGACCCGGCGAGTGGCCGGGTGCTCTCAGAGCGCCACCGCCTGGCCGAGCTGGGCTGAGGCGCGGGCCATGTCACGCGGCCTCGTCACCGCGGGGGGCAACACCAACAGGGCGTGAACTCGGGACCAAAATGGGCGGCGGCATGCCAGCCCGGCCGGGGAGCGCTCCCCCTGGGCTGTGCGACAATCCCTTCTATGGCAACCGCTCTGTTCGTCGTCGCGGTGGTGGCGTTCTTTCTGTTCCTCCTCCTCGTCTTCTGGGCTCTCCACTCCCGTTGGGCCGGCGAACGCGGTTGGGTATACAACAAGTACAACCCGAGACCGCTGGGAAGTGGCACGCTCGGACTCCTGGAGGCGATCTATCAACCGTCGATCGAGCATGTGATCGAAGAGCGGGCATCGGAACGCGCCCGGGGCAGCCAGGACGAATCCGGTGACAAACCCGAGGCGGGGCGAACTCGAGAATCATGATCGGCAGGGAGGGCCCGGTAGCATCCACCCGTACACGAGGGAGAGGCCATGCCCGCCACCGTGGTCGTCGGCGCCCAGTGGGGTGACGAGGGCAAGGGGAAGATCGCCAACCTGCTCGCCCAGGGTGCCGATGTCGTCGTCCGTTACCAGGGCGGCAACAACGCCGGGCACACGATCGTCATCGGCGAGGAAACCTTCGCCCTCAGCCTGATTCCGGCGGGGGTCATCTACCCCAATGTCACTCCGGTGATCGGCAACGGGTGCGTCATCGATCCCAAAGTCCTCCTCGCCGAGATGAAGATGCTCGCCGACCGCGGCATCGATCCGTCGAAACTCAAGGTGTCGAGCAACGCCCACGTGATCATGCCGTACCACCGCAAGCTCGACTCGCTGCGGGAGAGGTACCTCGGCCGCCAGCAGATCGGGACCACCAAGCGAGGCATCGGCCCCGCCTACCTCGACAAGTACGCCCGGGTGGGCATCCGCATCCAGGATCTCTACGACCCGAAGATCTTCCGGGACAAGCTCGAGGCAGTCGTCAAGGAGACCAACAAAGTCCTCACCAAGGTCTACAACCAACTGGCATTCGACGCCTCCGAGATCGCCGAGGAGTACCTCGGGTACGCCACCCGGTTGGAACCGCACGTGGACGACACCGCCCTCCTCGTCTGGCGGGCGATCCGCGACGGACAGAACGTGATCTTCGAAGGGGCCCAAGGCGTCCTGCTCGACATCGACCACGGCACCTATCCGTTCGTGACCTCGTCGAACCCCACCTCGGGGGGTGCCCTCACCGGCGTGGGTATAGGCCCCGCAGACATCGACCGCGTCCTCGGGCTCACCAAGGCGTACGTGTCCCGGGTCGGGACCGGACCCTTCCCCACCGAGTTGTTCGATGAGGTCGGCGAGGCGATGGTGCGCGTCGGGGGTGAGTACGGCACGGTAACCGGCCGGCGTCGGCGCTGTGGATGGCTCGACGCAGTCGCACTGCGATACGCCGTCCGGGTGGGCGGGATCACCGAGCTGGCGCTGATGAAGCTCGATGTGCTCTCCGAGTTCCCCACGCTGCGGATCGCCACCGGCTACTTGTCCGAAGGGGTCGAGTACCCCGAGTTCCCCCGCCAGCAGCGGGTCCTCTACAACTGCGATCCGATCTACGAGGACCTCAAGGGCTGGACCACCGACATCACCGGGGTCCGCGACTGGGCGGATCTCCCCGGCGACGCTCGCACGTACGTCGAACGAATCGAGGAGTTGGCCGGGGTCCCGATCACGATGATCTCGGTGGGTCCGCAACGCTCGGCGACCTTCCCCAAGGGGACCGGGTGATCGAGCGGTATTCCCTTCCCGAGATGGCAGCCGTCTGGTCCGAAGAACACCGCCTCGCGCTGTGGCAACAGATCGAGATCCTGGTCACCGAGGCGTGGGCAGCCGAAGGCACGGTCCCCGCGGAGGCGGTGGCGGCGATTGCCTCCGCCGCCCCGGTCGATCCCGCCGCCTGGCGGGAGAGGGAGGCGGAGACCCACCACGACGTCGCCGCCTTCGTCGACGTGCTCGCCGCCACGGTGGGACCCCACGGGCGCTGGGTCCACTACGGCCTCACCTCCTCGGACATCCTCGACACCGCTCTCGGCGTCCAGTTGCGGGAGGCGTCCGACCTTCTCCTCGAGCGGATCGTCGCGTTGTTCGCCGCCGTGCAGCGGCGGGCGGTGGAGCACTGCAGCACGGTGATGGTGGGCCGCACCCACGGCATGTGGGCGGAACCGACGACGTTCGGCCATGTGCTGGCCGGATTCGGCTTCGAGTTGGTGCGCGCCCATCGCCGCCTCCTGTTCGCCGCCCACTCGGTGAGGTACGGAAAGCTCTCGGGAGCGGTCGGCAACCACGCCACGGTCCCCGAGACCGTCGAAGAACGGGTGACCACTGCGCTCGGCTTGAACCGGGAGCCGGCAGCGACCCAGGTGGTGGGGCGGGACCGCCATGCGGCCTTCATGGCCACCCTCGCCGGGATCGGGGCGACCCTGGAGCGGCTGGCGACGGAGATCCGTCACCTGCAGCGATCCGAGGTCGGGGAGGTCTCCGAGCCCTTCGCCGAGGGGCAGAAGGGGTCGTCGGCGATGCCCCACAAACACAACCCGATCATGTCGGAGAACATCACCGGCATCGCCCGGCTGCTGCGCGGGTGGGCGGTGGCCGCCATGGAGGACGTCGCGCTGTGGCACGAACGCGACATCAGCCACTCGTCGGTCGAGCGCATCGTCTTCCCCGACGCGTGCCTCGCCCTCGACTTCGCCCTCGCCCGGGCGACCCGAATGATCGAGGGGATGACCGTGAACATCGACCGGATGCGCGCCAACCTCGATGCCGCCGGAGGAGCGATCTTCAGCCACCAAGCGCTGCTCGCGCTGATCCGCGCCGGTTCGGGAAGGGAGGAGGCGTACCGAGTGGTGCAGGCCGCTTCCGCAGAGGCGATCTCCAGCGGAAGGGATCTGCGTGATGTGCTCGGCGATCGGGTGAACGCCGCCGTCTTCTCCCTTGCGCCGTATCTTGCCGGCGCCGTCCAGTCGGTGGATCACCTCGCGGGCATCACGCCCGAGTGGCTGCGGGAGCGTCCGTCGGGGTGGTGAATGGGCGATTGGCAATTGGTCATTGGCAATTGGCCTTTCGCAATGCGCAATGCGCAATGCGCAAAGCGCAATCGGGATGGCGGCGCCGGACACGACCTGAGACCGGCGTGATTCAGCCTGGTCGGGGCGAACGCGCAGGACGACCGTCCTCATGATTCGGGGAAACACCCATCGCAACGCTCTGCTGGTGGCGTTGCTCGTCACCCTCTTGTGGAGCTCATCGTGGATCATCATCCGCTTCGGCCTCGACGACGAGGGCCTCACCCCGCTGACCTTCGCCGGGATTAGATACGGCCTGGCGGCGCTGGTGCTGACCGGCGTCGCCCTCGCCCGCCCGGCGACCCGAGTCCGGATCGCCGCCCTCGACACCCGGGAGTGGATCAGCCTGGCCGTCCTCGGGATCGTGTTCTACACGGTGGCCCAGGGCGCCCAGTTCGTGGCGATCGATCACCAGCCGGCGGCGAGCACCAGCCTGGTTCTTTCGATGACCCCCCTCGCGGTGGCGTTGGTCGCCGGTCGCTCGCTGGGAGAGCGACCGGTCGCCCACCAGGTGATCGGTGCGCTCTTCGTGGCCGCCGGCGCCGCGGCGTACTTCTCGGGGTCGCTGCGGGCAACGGCGATCGGGATGGTGGCCGCCGGGGTTGCGCTCGCTTCGGGGGTGAGCGGGTCGCTTCTCGGCCGCTCGGCGAATCGCAACCTCTCCTCCAATCCGCTGGTGGTCACCACGGTCTCGATGGTGATCGGATCGGCGCTGCTCCTCGCCATCGGGCTGGGGGTGGAGGGAGTCCCCTCGATCACCATCCGCGGAGGGCTGTTCATCGGCTGGTTGGCGGTCATCAACGGCGCCCTGGCCTTCACCCTGTGGAACCACTCGTTGCGAACGCTCACGGCCACGGAATCGGCCGTCATCAACAACACGATGCTCGTGCAGATCGCGGCACTCGCCTGGATCTTCCTCGGCGAGGCACCTGGGCCGATTCAGATCGTCGGGATCGTGCTGGTCACCGTCGGGGTCATGGCCAGTCAGCTCGGCAGGCCGCTCACCAGATCTTCTTCGTTCGCGCCACCCGGCGGAGCAGGATCGGATATCCAACGATGACCACCCCGGCGAAGAGGAACCACTGCACGGCGTATCCCAGGTGCGGCCCGTCGGAGAGTTCCGGCGGAGCCGGCGGGATCGGGAGCTCGGACGGCGCCGGGTCGGCGGTCTGCAGCACCAGGTACGAATCCCGCATCGGGTAGGGAGTGAAGGCTCCCACCACTTCGGGGGCGATGGCACGCAATGTCCCCGGCAGCGTTTCCGGGATCGCCTGATGCTCTGCAGGCCAGAGGATCCCGGTCACCAGAACCTCTCCCGTCGGCGCCGCCGCCGGTCCACCCACCGGTGGCGTGTCGTATGAGATCGGTACCCACCCGCGGTCGACCAACACGCCGGTGCCGTCTCCGAGAACCAGCGGGGTGAGCACGTGGTACCCCGAGGTCCCCTCGAAGGAGCGCAGCGTCAGAGTCTCCACCGAGGTGTCGAAGGTGCCGGCGACGGTGACCCGGACGTACCCCTCGGCGGGGGCACCGGCGATCGGTATCGGCTCCGCCTCCAATGCCACCGAGACGGCGTGATTGAAGGTGCGGCGTTCGTCGAGACGGCGCAGCTGCCAGAACCCGAGCATCACGAAGGCGATCACCGCGATCAGCGCGACGACGTGGGCGACCAGCCACCGGGAGCGGAGGAGGGGCATGTGGGGATGGTACGAGGAGTCGGTGCCACAGGTCGCAACTCGCAATTCGCAACGCGCCGAGCATACGCTCCTGCGGACAGCGGACAGCGGATAAGGGCGACGGGCGACGCTCTACCCCTCTTCGCGCAGACGGATCAGGCCCTGGCGTTCCGGACGGATCCCATTGATCCCCTCGTAGAACACTCGCACCCGGTCCATGTCGGCGACAACGTCGCCGGTCGATTCGATCGGTGCACCGACGCGCACCTCGCGCCGATCGGCGTCGATCGCCGCCGGGATGATGGCAACGCCGGCAGCCCGGGCGATGTGATAGAAGCCCGATCTCCAGGTGTCCGTCCTGCTCCTGGTTCCCTCGGGAGCGATCACCAGGATGCGGTCGATCCCACCGTCGAAGGCGGCGGCGGCCTGCTCGACCACCCCGGTCGGTTGGGAGCGATCCACCGGAATGCCGCCGAACCAGCGGAAGAACCATCCGAACGGGCGGCGGAAGAGGCTCGCCTTTCCGATGAACGATATCTTCAGCCCGAAGCCGCGAGCGGCGAGCATCCCCAGGGGGAAGTCCCAGTTCGAGGTGTGCGGGGCGCCGATGACGATGAACCGCCGCGGGTAAGGGAACTCGCCGACCAGCCGCCAGCCGAATACCCGCAGCACCCCCCGCCACAGCCGCTGTCCGATCGTCATCGAGGCCCCTTCCCGATCGATGATTGTCGCGGATTCAGGCCTCGCTGCGCTCTGCCCGCTGCCCGCTGCCCGCTGCCCGCTGCCCGCTATCCGCCATCCGCCATCCGCAGTGAGTTTCCAGTTGCCGGTTGCCAGGAAGAAACCTGCGCCGGTCGATCCTGATGCACCACTGGAAACCGGAAACCGGAGTGAGGCTCTGCCTCACTCCACCCAATCGGCGCCCTTGTCGACCAGCAGACCCTGGACGGCATGCCCGATCGCTCCACCCTCGTCGAACAGCTCGCTCTGGGCGATTCCGACACCGTGATCGTCGATGTCGGTGCGGCTGCGCAACCCGACCCACTCGCCGGCGGGATACCGGCTCAGATGCACCGAGAGATCCGGGTTGATGAAGAGCCATCCCCCGGGTAGCACCCGGCTCAGACCGTTGCCGAAGTCGGCGACGGCAGCCGCCCGCTGCAGCGGCGTCGGCACCTCTCCGGCCACTACCGGCAGGATCAGCTTCATCCAGACCGTGGCCGGGCCCGGGTCGTAGAAGTCGCCGGACACGAAACGGCCCTCCACGGCCCGGGTATGAAACCACTCACCCTCGACGTCGCGCATCGTGTATGGGGCGATCGTCTCCGGAGCGGGCAGCAACTCCCTGCGGGGATGCTCCGGGACGGGAAGATCCACAACCCGCATCCGCAGCGCCGTCGCCCGTGCCACCTCGATTCCACCGGCGTCCACCGAGGCCTCCAGCACCTGTATCCGCTTCCCGGAGCGCACCGCCCGCACTGCGACCTGCAAGGGAACGGTCTTCACCGGGCGCATCAAGTCGATGGTGATCCGGGTGACCATCATCGGCACCGGCGACGGCTGGGTCTCGAAGGCCCGGGCGAGCAGCGCGGCCACCGGACCTCCATGGAGGGCATCCGGGTACCAGCGGGCCCGGGACTCGGGGGCGGGCAGAAAGGTGTCCCCGTCCCGATCGAAGAGCGCTCCGCTCACCCGGCCTCCATGAACCGGCGGAGCTCGCGCCGGGCCACCGTGCGCTTGTGGACCTCGTCGGGCCCGTCGGCGATCTGCAGGGTCCGGGCATGGGCGTAGAGCGCCGCCAGCGGGAAGTCCTGGCTCACGCCCGCCCCGCCGAGCAACTGGATTCCCCGGTCGATCACCCAGGTCGTCATCCGGGGTACCGCGACCTTGATCGCGGAGATTTCGATCCGGGCGCCCTTGGCGCCGACGGTGTCGATGAGCCAGGCCGCCTTGAGGACCAGCAGACGGGCCTGCTCGATGCGGATCCGCGATTCGGCGATCCAGTCCTGGACGACGCCCTGGTCGGCGAGCACCTTGCCGAATGCGGTACGACTGAGGGCGCGCCGACACATCACGTCGAAGGCTCGCTCCGCCATGCCGATCAGTCGCATGCAGTGATGGATCCGTCCCGGCCCGAGGCGGGCCTGAGCGATGGCGAACCCACTCCCCTCCTCACCGAGGAGATTGGCCTTGGGAACGCGGACGGCTTCGAAGCGGATCTCGGGATGGCCGCCGGGCTCGTGGTAGCCGAACACCGTCATGTCCCGCACCACCCGGACGCCGGGGGTGTCCATCGGCACCAGCACCATGCTCTGGCGGTGATGGGGATCGGCGGCGGAGTCGGTGACTCCCATCACGATCGCCACCTTGCATCGCGGCGACATCGCTCCACTCGACCACCACTTGGTCCCGGTGATGACGTAGTCGTCGCCGTCGGAGTCGATACTGCAAGCGATGTTGGTGGCGTCCGACGAGGCGACCGCCGGCTCGGTCATGGAGAAGCAGGATCGGATGTCGCCTTCGAGCAGCGGCACGAGCCAGCGCTCCTGCTGCTCGGGGGTGCCGAACATCGCCAGGATCTCCATGTTGCCCGTGTCGGGGGCGGCGCAGTTGGTGGCCCGGGGCCCGAGGAACGGGCTCCATCCGGTCATCTCGGCGAGCGGGGCGTATTCGAGCACAGAGAGTCCCGCGCCCCAGTGATCGTCGGGGAGGAACAGATTCCACAGCCCTCGCCTTCGCGCTTCGGCGATGAGTGGCGCATACACCGGGAGGTCACCATGGGGATCGCCCGCCGCCGCCACCTGCTCTTCGAATTCGCCCTCGGCGGGGAACACGACGTCGTCCATGAACGACTTCATCGAGGACTGCCACTCGAGCGCCCGCTCGCTGAACCCGAAGTCCATGAGAGGGAGTGTACGGGCCCACATCGCTGCGCTCAGCGGACATTGGACCTTGGACCTTGGACCGAAGGCGATGGGCGAAGTCCGGCTTGGCGTGCCCTCGCGAACGGCGACTGTCGACTGACGACCATCTACCGTCACGGCATGGCGCTCACCGGTGTCGAGGTCGCCTCCTTCGAGGCCGACGCCGATCGAGCCTGGCCGGCGCGGGAGGTGGCCGTGGGTTCCGGCTGGCAGGCGCGATGGGCAGATGGGATGCACCGCCGGATCAACTCGGCGACCGTCTCACCCGATGCGGACCTGCCGGGTGCGGTCGAGGCAATCGAGGCCTTCTATCGCCGGCGAGGTTTTCCCCCGACGGTCAAGATCACCGCCGAGGCCTCGCATCCCGAGGTCGACGGCTTTCTGGCGAGTCGCGGGTACCGGTATGAGGCGCGAACCCAGGTGCGCGGCTGCGCGGTGACCTCGATGCCGGTCGCGCCGGAGGTCGGTTTCTTGTCCGACTCCGGGGCCTGGGTCGAAGCGTTCGCCGCCGCCAGCGGGTACGAGCCCGCAAGCGGCCGCCTCCTGCAGCAGGTGATCGATCGGATGTCCGAGTCGTGGCTCGCCACGGTACGCGTGGGCTCGGTGATCGTGGCGGTCGGAATCGGGTCGGTGGCACCGCCCCGGATGGGCATCTTCGCCATGGCCACCCGTCCCGAGGACCGGGGCAACGGCCACGCCACGGCGATTCTGCGGGCGCTTTTGGGGCGCGCCGCCGAGCGGGACATCGCCGAGGCCTTCCTCCAGGTCATGGAGGACAACGCGGTCGCCCTCCGACTGTATGAGCGGATGGGCTTTGTCGCCCGGTACCACTACTGGTACCGAGTCGGTGTGGCTGCGGCATCTCGGTAGGGTTTGCCGATGCCCGACCCAGGTGATCCCTTCGCCCTGGCCACCTGCTATCGCCACCCGGACCGACAGACCCGGCTGGCGTGCTCCACCTGCGGCAGACCGATCTGCACGGAGTGCTCCCGGGACGCCGCCGTGGGACAAAAATGCCCCGATTGCGCCCAACCCGAAGGCCGTCATCGGGTGATCACCTCTGCGTCGATGCGCTCCATGGCCCGCCGCACCGCACCCGTCACCTACGCCCTGATCGCGATCAACGTCGCGGTGTTCGTGATCGGGCAGGCGAGCACCGATCTGGGCAACAGGCTCTTCCAGGACGGCGCCCAGTACCGCCCCTACATCCTGGCCGGTGAATGGTGGCGGGTGTTCACCGCCATGTTCCTCCACGCCAACCTCATGCACGTCGGCTTCAACATGTGGGCGCTGTTCCTATTCGGTCCCGCGCTGGAACGGCGGTTCGGATCGGTGTCGTTCTCCGCCCTCTATCTGGCCTCCGGCCTCGGGGGCGGGGCGTTGTATCACCTGGTGGGCCGGATGGAACCGGCGATCGGTGCCTCGGGTGCGATCTTCGGGTTGTTCGGCGCGCTCATCGCCGCCACCTATCGCCAGCGGCACACCCCGGCGGGACGGGCGGTGTTCACCCAGCTGGTGATGCTGCTCGCCCTCAACCTGGCCATCCCGCTGATCGTGCCCAACGTCGCCTGGGAAGCCCACGTCGGAGGCCTGGCTGCCGGGCTGGCGATCGCCGCCGCCTGGGACCGGCTTCCCCTCGAGGGACCCGGCGCGGCGCGGAGGCGAGTGGCCATCGCCATCGTCGTCGCCGGAGTGGCACTGGGGGCGGTGATTCTGTAGCTACCGGCTACCCGCACCGGCTACCCGCACCGGCTACCCGCACCGGCGAGAAAGGCAGTCTTGCGGGAAGCGGGAAGCGGACAGCGGACGGCGGACGGCGGACAGCGGACAGCGGACAGCGGACAGCGGACAGCGGACAACGGACAACGGACAACGGACAACGGACAACGGACAACGGACAACGGACAACGGGCAACGGGCAACCGGTAACCTCTTTCGATGCCTGATCTCCTCGACCTGATCCGTCGGTCGGTGATCGGCGAGGACGAAGTGGTCGCCGGACCATTCGGGCCGCGTCGGGTGACCTACGCCGACTACACCGCTTCGGGGCGGTCACTCAGCTTCATCGAGGACTTCATCCGCGATCAGGTTCTCCCCCTCTACGCCAATACCCACACCGAATCATCGGGAACCGGCCTGCAGACGACCCGATTCCGGGAGGATGCCCGGCTGATCATCCGCAGGTCGGTCGGCGCCACCGACGACCACGCGGTGATCTTCGCCGGCAGTGGGTCCACAGGGGCGATCGATCTGCTGGTGCGCGTCCTCGGCATCCGCATCCCCGAGGGTCTCGACGACCGATACCGCTTGTCCGGACAGATACCGCCCGAAGAGCGGCCGGTGGTCTTCATCGGGCCCTTCGAGCATCACTCCAACGAACTCCCGTGGCGGGAGTCGATCGCCGACGTCGTCGTGATCCCGGAGACCGCGGATGGCCACGTCGACCTGGATGCCCTCGATGCTGCCCTCACCGCGCATTCCTCCCGGCCATTGAGGATCGGCTCGTTCTCCGCCGCCTCCAACGTGACCGGCATCACCACCGACACCGCCGCCGTGTCGTCGCTGCTCCATCGCCACGGTGCCCTCTCGTTCTGGGACGTCGCCGCCGCCGCACCCTACGTCGACATCTCCATGGGGCCGGTGCGCCCCGACGACCCCCTCTCCTACAAGGACGCCATCTTCATCAGCCCGCACAAGCTGATCGGTGGCCCGGGGACGCCGGGGGTCTTGGTAGCCCGAAGGGCCCTCTTCACCAACCGGGTGCCCAGCGTCCCCGGCGGTGGGACCGTGGCGTACGTCAATCCCGACGAGCACCGCTACCTGGACGACATCGAGCGGCGCGAGGAGGGGGGCACCCCGGACATCATCGGGGCGATCCGCGCCGGGCTGGTCTTCGCCCTCAAGCAGGCGGTGGGCGCGGACCAGATCCGGGAGCTGGAGCATGGGCTGATCCGCCGGGCGATCGAATCATGGTCCGGAAACCCGAACATCGAGATCCTCGGCAACCCCGATGCCAATCGCCTCTCCATCGTGTCGTTCGTGATCCGCCATGGCGCCCGTCGGCTGCACCACAACTTCGTGGTGGCTCTGCTCAACGATCTCTTCGGCATCCAGAGCAGGGGGGGATGCTCCTGCGCCGGACCCTACGGGCACCGCCTACTCGGAATCGACATCGAGACCAGCCACGAATTCGAGCGGGAGATCGCTCGAGGGTGCGAGGTGATCAAACCCGGCTGGGTGCGTGTCAACTTCAACTACTTCATCACCGAAGCAACGTTCTCGTTCTTGCTCGACGCGGTGCATCTCATCGCCGACCAAGGGTGGAGGATGCTTCCCCGGTACACCTTCGACGCCACCACCGCGCTGTGGACCAACGCCGCAGCTGGACGGGGATTGGTGCTGAGTCTCGACGACGTCGCCTTCACGCCCGACGGGCTCGTGCATCCCGATCGGCGGCAATCCGCCGCCCCCTCGGCATTGGGGGAGTATCTCGCCGAGGCCCGAAAGCTGCTGGCGGAGGCGGAACCGGCTTCCGAGGTGCCCCGGCCCGAGATGGGAGTGGACTTCGAGAAGCTTCGCTGGTTCCCGCTCCCCCACGAGATGAACGAGGAGATGGCGGGCGGCACCAAAGGGTAGGACCTCCAACGTTGCCCTCGGGGCGAGCCCAATCAGGCTCGGCTCAGTCCACCACTCTCCCCCGCCACGGCGGAGGCTTCGGCTTCCCGGCATACTCGAGCAGGATGGCGGCGTGCTCCCGGTAGTGGCTTGCCAACGCCGACAGGTCCCAACCGTCGAGCAGCCCGGGCCGATCGGGATCGCCCGCGGGGGGAAGCGCTGCAACCGCCTCGACCGCTTCCCGATTGGCATCCTCGTATTCGGCACGCGCCGCACTCGGCGACACCCCCCGCCACTCGGCATAGACGGCGTCGTTGAACTTCTGCCAGTTCGACGGGTAGGGCAGCTTCGGGGCGCCCGATACCACCCGGGCATAGCGGCGCTGCCAGGCGGCGAGATGTACCAGGTGCTCACCAAGGGTCCAGCCGCCGCCCACCTCCCGGCGCAAATCGGCATCCCGGGCGAGCGACAGTCCCAGCTCGTCGAGGACGGCATGGAACCGGGCGCGCCGGTCACGCAGGTAGTGGAGGTACCGATCACGGTCCATGGCTGCAGCCCTTCCGTCGGCGGCCGAGACTCGCCCGACGCTATCAGCCCGGCCGAATCGGGGCCGGATCGATCTGACACGTGGCATCGGTGATCCGTAGTCTCAGGCCACGGCCCGAGCCAGGGAGGACCCTTGGGAGCGACCACCGCCACGGCGCTGGCACCCCCCGACCGGGGGTGGCGCTACCACCTGCGCCATCAGACGCCCTGGTCGCGGACCGTGCTCGCCGCCGGAATCCTGGTCAACCTGTTCTTCTTCATCGGCACCATCGCCGTGCTCAGCTCCTACGGGTGGAGCCGGGTCTGCCCCGAGGGCGCCACCCGGATCGAGTGCGCCCCCTCCGACCCGCTGGCCGCCGGACTCAAGTCGGCTGCGTTGGGAACGGTGGCCACGATTGCGCTGATCGCGTCGATCGTGGTGATGGTCGTCGGGTTCGCCTCCCTCCGCCGCATGCCGACCAGGTCGGCCAAGGAGGCAGTGATCACCGGAGCCGCGATCGCATCACAGTCCATCTTCCTTCCCGCGCTCCTGCTGTGGTTCCGGGGCACCGACGTCGACCGGTTTGCCCGCAACTTCCTCAACCTCAGCATCATCGGAAGGAAGGCCGGGGTCGCCTGGGATTCGGTGACGTCCAGCGTGGGGTCGATCCTCGCCCTGGCTTTGATCTGGGCGGCGGTGGTGGGGGCCCTGGTGGGGGCCTACGCCTGGTGGCGCAAGACCGGCATTCGTCCCGTGGTGATCGGGGCGATCGGGGGATTGGCCGGGGGAACGCTCTGGGGCCTCCTCGACCTCTCCAACGTCCCGTCGTTCATCAAAGGAGCCCAGAACACCCTGATCCTGTCGGCCGCAGGCGCCGCCCTGGGCTTCGGACTGGGACTCGTGCTGGCCCTCTTCACCATGTCGAGCCGCCGGGTGGTGAGAGCCCCCGCCCGGATCTATATCAACTTCTTCCGGGGCACGCCGCTGATCTGGCAGCTCTCCTTCGCCGGAATCGGGTTGGTTCCCGCGCTCCGGCTCAACCTCTCGATGTATGCGATCGCCATCCTCGTGCTCGGCCTCAACCTGGCCGCCTACTCGGCCGAGGTGTACCGGGCCGGGATCCAGTCGCTGGAACGGGGCCAGATCGAGGCCGCCCGCTCGGTCGGGCTGACCTACTTCCAGTCGATGCGGTTCGTGGTGGTCCCCCAGGCGATCCGGCGGGTGATCCCCCCGTTGCTCAACGAATTCGTGATCCTCATCAAGGACACCTCGCTGGTGTCGATCCTCGGCCTGACCGTCGCCCAGAAGGAACTGCTCGGCATCAGCCGCGACATCTACTCATCCTCCTTCGACGCCACCGCCTGGCTCGGTGCGGCCCTCGGCTACCTGATCATCACGATTCCGATGATCCGGGTGGTGACGATCGTCGAACGCAAGCTCCGCAGCGGACTCACCAGTGTGATCGGGTGACGGTATGAACGACGACGGCACCCTGCTACGCCTCGACGGCATCCAGAAGTGGTTCGGGGACAACCACGTGCTGCGAGGCATCGACCTGTCGATCGTCCCCAAGGAAGTGGTCGTGATCATCGGACCTTCCGGGTCGGGCAAGTCGACGCTGCTGCGAACGATCAACCTGCTCGAGGAGCCCACCGAGGGGAAGGTCTTCTTCAACGGCGTCGAACTCACCGACATCCGGACGAACCTGAACGAGGCGCGGACCCACATGGGGATGGTCTTCCAGCAGTTCAACCTCTTCCCGCATCTCACCGCCATCGGGAACATCACGCTGGCGCTGATCAAGGTTCTGGGGCTCTCCAAGGAGGAGGCCATGGAACGGGGGAGGGAACAGCTGGGCCACGTCGGACTCGCCGAGAGGGAGGACTCCTACCCCAGCCAGTTGTCCGGAGGTCAGCAGCAGCGAGTGGCGATCGCCCGGGCTCTGGCGATGCGGCCCACGATGATGCTCTTCGACGAGGTGACCTCGGCTCTCGACCCGGAGCTGGTGAACGAGGTGCTCCAGGTGATGAAGAACCTGGCGAGCGAGGGGATGACGATGGCCGTCGTCACCCACGAGATGGGATTCGCCCGCGAGGTCGGCACCCGGCTGCTCTTCATGGACGACGGCGTCGTCGTCGAGGAGGGCAAGCCCACCGAGGTGTTCGCCGCTCCGAAACACGAGCGAACCCAGGCGTTCCTGAGCCAGGTGTTGTGAGGCGTCGCCCGTCGCCCGTCGCCCGTCGCCCGTCGCCGGCGTGACCACGATCACCATCCCCTCGCGATTCAACGGGCCGGTGGACTCGGGCAACGGGGGATACACCTGTGGGGTGATCGCCGGTGTGGTCGGCCCCGGGGCCGAGGTGACGCTGCGCCGGCCTCCGCCGCTCGACACACCGATGGGGGTCGCCGAGACCGATGGAGTGTGGTCGGTGCGCCACGGAGATCTGCTGGTGGCCGAGGCGGAGATCGTGGAATGGGATCTCGAAGTCCCGGCGGCACCGTCGCTCGACGAGGCTGCCGAGGCCGCCACCCGGTATGTCGGCTTCGATCGCCACGAGTTCCCCATCTGCTTCACCTGCGGGATCGACCGTGACGACGGGCTGGGCATCTGGCCGGGAAGGGTCGCCGGGTCCGATCTGGTGGCCTCCCCGTGGTCCGCTCCGGAGGGGGTGCGGATGATCGACGGTGCCCTCGCCGACGAGATCGTGTGGGCGGCTCTCGATTGCCCGGGAGCCTGGGTGTCGGCACGCGACGTCAGCCTCGGCCCGATCGTGCTCGGGCGGATGGCGGCGCTGATCCTCGCTCCGCTCCCCGGCGACGCCGTCTTCGTCTCCTACGCGTGGGCCCGGGGAGACGACGGCCGCAAGTCGTATGCCGGCACCGCGGTCGCCGATGAGCGGGGTCGGGTGCTCGCCTACGCCCGCCAGACCTGGATCGAGCTCAGGGACTGATCACCGCGAGACGCACCCCTCCGCGACTCAGTCCCGGTAGTTGATGTACTGGAGCGGGAGCTTGAAGTCCATCTCACGGAGGTCGGCGATCACCTCCTGGAGGTCATCGCGCTTCTTGGCGGTGACCCTGACCAGATCGCCGTTTATCTGCGCCTGCACCTTTAGTCCCGAATCGCGGATCCGCTTCGAGATGAAGCGCGCCGAGTCGGCGTCGAGACCCTGGTTCAGGGCAAACACCGCCTTGTAGCGACCGCCCCCGATCTGCTGGGGATCGCCGCCGGCCAGCGACTTCAGGGAGACCTTGCGGCGCACCAGCTTCTCCTTCAACACGTCCACCGCGGCCTTGAGACGATCCTCGGTCGACGACTCGACCGTGATCGCATCGTCACCCAGCGCCGCTTTGGTGTCGCTGCCCTTGAAGTCGTATCTGGTGGCGGTCTCCCGGTTGGCCTGATCGACCGCATTACGGACCTCTTGGAGATTCACTTGGGATACCACGTCGAATGTGGGCATTTTGCCTCCGTGGAGGGCCTTTCGGCGAAGTCGGTGCTTCGCCGGCGTGGCATTATTCCACCATGTCGATGACGATCCCACGCCGGGCCAGGGGCCACCTCTTCGCCGCGCCCTAGCCGCGGCACTCCACCGGTCCTTTCGTCGTCTCATCTTGCAAGGAGTTCCCCATGAGCAGCAGCCTCGTTCAGCGTCATGAGAAGGTCTACGCCCCGGTCATCACCTGGGACTCGGACCTGGAAATCGTCTCCGGTGACGGCGCCTGGGTAACCGACGTCGAAGGCGAGCGGTACCTCGACTTCGCCTGCGGCATCTCGGTGCTCAACTCCGGTCACAACCATCCGGCGGTGGTCGCCGCCGCCCGGGACCAGTTGGAGAAGTTGTGGCACGCCGGTGGTGCGTTCCGCTACGACTCGTTGGTCACCGCCGCGGAGAAGGTGCTGGCCCACACCCCGAAGTCGATCGACCGCCTCTTCTTCATGAACTCGGGCGCCGAGGCCGTCGAGGCGTCGGTGAAACTGGCACGCAAGACCACCGGACGCCAGGGGGTGATCGCCTTCCGTGGCGCGTTCCACGGCCGCACCATGGGGTCGGTCACCTACACAACGTCGAAGGCCAAGTACCGCGAGGGATACCACCCGCTGCTCCCCAGCGTCTTCATCACCCCCTTCCCCCACCCGTTCCGCTGGGGAATGACCGAGGATGAGGCAACCGACCTCGCCATCCGGGAACTCGACCTGCTTCTGACCCACCAGGTCACCCCGCACGAGGTGGCGGCGTTCCTGGTCGAGCCGGTGCAAGGTGAGGGCGGGTACTACCCGGCGCCGCCGCGGTTCATGAAGCGGCTGCGCGATCTGGCCAGCGAGCACGGCATCCTGCTCATGTTCGACGAGATCCAGACCGGATTCGGCCGCACCGCCAAGTGGTTCGCCTCCGAGCACTACGGGGTCGACCCCGACGTCCTCATCCTCGGCAAGGCGATGGCCAACGGGCTGCCGTTGTCGGCGGTGTCGGCGCGCTCGAACATCCTGGAGGCCTGGGCGCCCGGATCCCACGGCACGACATTCGGGGGCAACCCGATTGCCTGTGCCGCAGCGGCGGCCAACATGGACGTGCTCGCCGGACTGATCCCCGGTACCCCCGCCCTGTCGCAGCATGCCTTCGCCCGCTTCCGGGCCATGGCCGAGAGCCATCCGACGATCGGGGATGTGCGCGGGCTCGGACTGATGATCGGCGTGGAGCTTGTCAAGGGGGGCGGAAACACGCCCGACCCCGAGGCCTTCCCGTTCCTCGCCGAGTTCGCCCGCGAGCACCGGTTGCTGATCCTCGACTGCGGACCTCATGCCAACGTGATCCGGTTCATCCCTCCGCTGTGCGTGTCGTCCGAGGAACTCGACCAGGGCATCGACGTGATCGATGCCGCACTCAGCGCGTACGAAGCGAACTCATGAGCGAGACCTTCTGGTCGGACAGCGGTGGACCGCCGGTGATCGCCTTTGGCGGGAACGCGCTGCTCCCCGACGCCGCCGACCCGGCTGCGGCCGAAAGAAACGCCATCGAATTCGCCCATGCCGTGCTGCGCTTGATGCCCGCCGACACCGGGATGGTGCTGGTGCACGGCAACGGTCCGCAGGTGGGCAGCGCGTTGCTGCGCAACGAGGCGGGCGCCGGTGAGGTGCCGCCGACCACGCTCGACGTGCTGGTGGCAGATACCCAGGGATCGATCGGCTACCTCCTGGGGCGAAGCCTGCACAATGCCTTCCTGGCGGCGGGGCGCGACCTGGAGGTGGCCACGGTGGTCACGCAGATAGTCGTCGATTCCGGGCACCCCGCCATGGTGAACCCCACCAAGCCGGTCGGGCCGTTCTACTCCGCCGAGGTCGGAGCGACCCTGGCGGTCGAGCGCAACTGGCGAATGGTGGACGTTCCCGGCAAGGGAGTGCGCCGGGTGGTGGCGTCGCCACCGCCCGAAGAGATCGTCGAAATCGGTGCCGTCCGGGCGCTGGCGACATCGGGGCGCATCGTCATCACCGGCGGCGGCGGTGGCATCCCGGTGACCCGCCGTGACGGACGGTTCGTCGGGGTGGAGGCGGTCATCGACAAGGACCGCACCGGTGCCCTGGTGGCGCGCACCATCGATGCCCGGGGCTTCGTGATCTTCACCGAAGTCGGGCACGCCTCACGGGGATTCGGAACGCCCCATGAGGAAACCCTGCTCACGCTGACTGCGGCCGAGGCCCAAAGTCTGCTCGACGCC
>Ga0154791_102_pt5 | contig 20630 bp, 28 predicted proteins | sample Rifle2008BG16ft_FD_105799 | JGI IMG/M metagenome (GOLD analysis project Ga0154791, IMG submission 105799) | Actinobacteria bacterium RBG_16_68_21
CCGGCTCCGCCGGCCTATGGCTCCACTCTGAGCACGAACTGCCCGCTGGGGTGAACCGTGCACAATCCGGTGAAGTCGCCCCGGGTGGAGAACCGCTGGGTCAGGGTCTCTCCGGCGCCGACGTAGAACGGGCCGATGAGATGGTTGCGGTCGTCCTCGTTGATGATCCGCATCACCTCTCCGACGTGCACGATCAGCTCGGCAGGCAGGATGTCGACAGACCCACCGCTGTCGAAGATCGCCCCGGTCCCCGCCGGGATGGTGTAGACGTAGTCGGCCGCCACCGAATCCACGTCGGCAACCACCAGCGGCCCCGTCTCGCCACCCCCGCAGGCCGCGGCCGCCATCGTCACGATGACGAAAGCGGCCGCGGTGATATGCCTGTTCACTGGTCGCGCACTTCGGCGGTCACGGACACGTCTCCGGCCCTCTCGAACGTGAGGGTCAGGTCGAAGGTCTCTCCCGCCACCAGGGGCGCGGCCAGGTCCATCAACATGACGTGATACGCGCCGGGCTTGAACAGGAGCGAACCGTTGGCCGGAATGGCAACGGACTCCACCTCCCGCATCATCATCCCCACCATGGCGTCCGTGGTGGAACTGGACGAGTCACCCATCGTGGTGCTGGACATGTCGACCTCGACCACCTCGTGCAGCTCGGCAGCGGCGGCGATCGACGGCGACACCGCGACGGACAGCAGCGTGTCGCCCTCCGGACCCGCGGTGACCAGGAAGTACGCCGCCCCGGCGTTGGCCATCGCCGGGGATGTTCTCGCCCACACGTCCGTGACGGTCAAATCCGAACCGCTGTCGTCGCCGCATGCCGCCCCGAACAGCGCCACCACCGCAACGACCACGGCGAGTCCGATCCTCTTCCTAGGCATTCGTCTGCTCCTCGAGTAGTGCGTTCAAGTCGCGGGCGATGTCCTCGGACTCGATCCCAAACGGCCACATCAGTCGCAGGTGGCCCGAGTCGTCGATCGCGTACAGGAACGCGGTGTGGATCACCTCTTCAACACCTTGATCGTCGAAGGTGACCTCGTAGCCGGCGCCGAAGGCGTCGGCGGCGGCGCGCAGCGCCTCGGGGTCGTCGGTGCGGAAGGCGTGGCCGGCCGGGAAGAAGGCCTGGACATAGGCGGTGATCAGCTCATCGGTATCGCGCAACGGATCGATGGTCACCATTCCCACATCGACGCGGTCGGCGCTGTCTCCGATCTGGCGCAGCGCGGTACGCAAATCGGCCATCGTCGTCGGGCAGATGTCCGGGCACGCGGTGTACCCGAAGTAGAGGATGAACAACTTGCCGGGCTCCGCCCGGAAGGTAAACGGCGCGCCCCCAGCGGAGGCCTCGGGAAGGTTCACGCTGCTGACATCGGGAGCCGGGGTACGCACGATCCCCGCCGGCACATAGGGAGCATCCTCACCACAGCCGGACACCAGGAGCACGGCGGTCAGCGCCACCGCGACGCCGACGACGATCCCCCTCGAACTATTGCTGGCCACGATCCGAGGGTAGGGCCGAGTCGAGACGACCGACTCCGGCCATTCGTCCCTATCGGCGCTGCGGGAGTCCCGGTCGATCACCCTCCGGGCGGTCGTCGACTCTCCTGCTCCCACGGCCGTTCCCAGGGGCGCTTGGAGAACACCGGCGGCCGTCCCCACATGATGTCGAACGCCCAGATGATGCCTCTGAAGGAGGCAATGAACACGAACACGGCAAGCGCCGCTTGCCACCGCCCGAAGAGAACGTAGACGGCGCCGAACCAGAGCCCGACAACGCACAACACGATGAGGAACCCGACTGCGAAACCCTTGGCGACCCCTCTCCAACCCATCCCGGTACGCTACCGCCCGTCCATGCACCGTCCGGTAACGCCCCTGCCTCCGGCCGGCGCCGGCCTGATCTGGCGATCGCCCACCCGGGAAGACGCCGAGGCATTGGTGCGCCACACCAAGAGGGTCGATCGCGCCGAGCGCCTCGAGTACGTCGACGGTCCCAGCTTCTTCCGATGGCTGATGACGCAACACGATTTCGACCCGGAAACCGACTGGCTGGTGGGGATCGACACGGTGGGTGAAGTTGCCGTCGAAGCCGGGGCTTGGACCCAGGTGACCGACAGCGGGGGCCGCGCCTTCCTCTGGTTCGGAGCGGTACCCGGGTACGAACAGCACAAGCCGTACCTGCTGTCCGTTGCGGAGTCGTTCGGTCGGAGAGGGCTGGCCTCGGTTCCGGATGGTCTCGACCGAGTGCTGCGGTGCCCGGTCGAGGAGCACCGCACGGCCCATCGCGCCGTGATCGAGGCTGCCGGCTTCGAGGCTGTGAGGTCCTTCGTGGCGATGGAGCGGAGCCTTTCCTCACTCCCGGAGCCCGGGTCCATCCCGGACGGCATCGACATCATTCCCTGGTCGGACGAGCACAACGAGCAAGCACGTCAAGCCAACAACGACGCCTTCGCCGACCATTGGGGGAGCCTGCCGATGACCGCGGACGCCTGGGGGGACATGTACGCCCGCTCCGACCAGTTTCGCCCCGACCTCTCCTACCTCGCCGTCGCCGACGATCGCGTCATCGGGTTCTGCGTCGTCGAGATCGACGAGGAGAACAACCAGGATCGGGGGATTCGGGAGATCTACATCAACAAGGTGGGCACGATCCGTGATCGTCGCCGCCGCGGTATCGCCACCCACCTGCTCGAGCGATCACTGATGTCGGCCGCCGCCATCGGCATGGAGCGGGCGGCGCTCAATGTCGACGAGAGCTCTTACACCAAGGCGACCGAGGTCTACCGGCGGATCGGGTTCGAGGTCACCATGCGGTCGATCCACTACGTGAAGAACCTGTAGCAGTCGCCCGGCGATCGGTACCCGGACGCCCATTCAGCGGCTCAACTCCCGACATCGACCGACACCAGGACCACCTCGGATGCATGCCTGTCGGGCTCGTCTACCGAGAAGGGCGGTCCGGTCTCGACCTCGACGCGGGCACCCTCGACAACGGTTCCCTTGGCGTGCCACTCGATCTGATGCCGAAGCGACTCCGGATCGATGTGGCTGAGGCTCCCGACGCGAACCGTGAGCGACACGACGCGCTCCGCCCCCTCGTCGAGCGCCACCACGCCGGCGGTGCGGACCAGATCCGATGCAGTGTGGGCCTCATGCATCGCAGATCGCCTCCAGCACCTTGCCGACGGCATCGTCGACCACGGCAGAGATCTCGGGGGATAGACCGAATCCATCGAAGGAGGCTCCCTCGACTCCTACGACTACCAGGTGCCGCGGCAACCGGCCGAGCGCCTTTCCCAGTGCGACCGCGTCGGCCAGGCCGAGCCCATGGCTCGACGACGACGAGAAGCGCGGAGGGAACGAGCCGGCGGCGATGTCGAGCACGGTTATCACCCCCGGAGGGGAACTGCCGCGAGTGGCATCGACGACCACCGCACGATCGGCGAATCCCCAGGCGTCGACGATGTCGAAAGGATCGTTGACGGTGCGTACCGGCGCTCCGGTAATGGCCCCGGCAATCGCCGCCACCACGATCCCGACCCCGTCGTCACCGCGATCGGGATTCCCCACGCCGATGATGACGGTGCCGTCATCCACGGTCGACCTCGAGCCGGAGGAAGTGCACCGAGCACGAGATGCACGGGTCGTAGTTACGGATCGACTGCTCGAGGAGGTGCTGGAGGTCGGCGTCGGTGAGCTCGAGGTTGCGCTCGACGAGATGGAGCAGGTCGGCCTCAATGGACCCCTGATTCTGCGCAGTCGGTGGGACGATCTGGGCATGGAGGACCCGTCCGTCGGCGTCGATCTCGTACCGGTGATAGAGCAGGCCGCGCGGCGCCTCGCTGGCGCCGTGGCCGACTCCCGCCACCGGTGGGACGGGCACATACGGCCGGGGGGGACGCTGGTAGCGCTCGAGAATCTCGAGGGCGAGATCCACCGCGTGCAGGGTCTCCACCGCCCGCACCACGATCGACCGGAAGGGGTTGGTACACGGAGCGCTCAGGCCGACACGATGGGCCGCCTCCAGGGCGACCGGGCGGAGCAACTCCTCGCTCAGGTTGAAGCGTGCCATCGGCCCGACCTGGTAGAGGCCCCGCTCGCGTATGTGTGAGTGCAACGAGGTGCTGCGCGCCACATGCTCTTCGACGAAGTAGTCGTTCCACTCGTCGACGGCGATGTCCATGCCACGCGTGGAACGAATCCTCCCGTGATGGATGGCGTAATGGTCATCGTCCGACAGGGCCACATACTCGTCGTCCCGCTCCGCCTCGGGAATCGGAAGCGACGCCACGAAGTCGACGGTGGCCAGGGCATCTTCCCGCGCCTGTTCGAACCGGGGAATCAGTGGTTCGAGCTCGCGGCGGGTCGGCACCCGGTGAAACCCGCCCACCCGGATGCCGACCGGATGGATCTCCCGCCCACCCAGCGCGGCGACGAGCGCGTTGCCCGTCTGCTTGAGTCGCAGCCCCCGCCCGACCTCTTCGGGATGATCTGCGGCGAGTGCGATCCCCGACTCATAGCCGAGGAAGTCGGGAGCATGCAGGAGGTACATGTGCAGCACGTGGCTTTCGATCCACTCCCCGCAGTAGAGAAGAGTGCGGAGCTCGTCCACCGCGGGGTCGACGGTGACCCCGCACGCCGCCTCCATCGCCTGAACCGACGACATCTGATACGCCACCGGGCAGATGCCACAGATCCGCGCCGTGATGTCCGGCGCCTCGGTGAACTTGCGGCCCCGCATAAAGGCCTCGAAGAAGCGGGGCGGCTCGAATATGCCGAACTCACACTCCTGCACCTTGCCGTCGCGAACCAACACGCGCAGTGACCCCTCGCCCTCCACCCGGGAGATGTACTCGACGCCGATGCGGCGGGTCTCAGAGCGCACGAGCAGCCTCCATGAATTCGGGGGCGCCCACCGTGAACGCCCGCAGGGCCTCGGCGAGATCTTCTCGAGTGGCGCCGGCCGCCTCCCACGCGACGGCGAGACTCGCCACGTTGGGTCGCGACGACGGACCGAAGCAGCCGTAACAACCCCGTCCGAATGCCGGGCAGATGGCGCCGCATCCGGCCCGGGTGACCGGCCCGAGGCAGGGCATTCCGGGGGCGACGAGCACACAGGTCGAGCCGCGGCGCTTGCACTCGATGCACACCGAGTAGTCGGGAACCGAGGGCCGGCGCCCGGCGAGCAGCGCGGTGATGAAGTCCACCAACTGGTCGACCGACACCGGGCATCCGTAGAGGGCGTAGTCCACCTGCACATGGTCCGAAATGGCCGTCGATGTGGCGAGCACGTCGAGGTACTCGGGATTGGGATACACCTGCGCGGCGAACTCCGCTACGTCGGCGGCGTTGCGCAACGCCTGGATCCCCCCGGAGGTGGCGCAGGCCCCGATCGTCACCAGGATCTGGCATTGATCGCGGATCTCCCTGATACGAAGGGCATCGTGCGGTGTCGTCACCGAGCCCTCGACGAGGCCAACCGTGTACGGTCCCGGCTCGCTCCTGGTCGTCGCCTCGGGAAACTCGGCGATGTCGACCGCGGCGGCGATCGCCAGTAGATGATCCTCGGCATCGAGGATGGAGAGCTGGCATCCGTCGCACGAAGCAAACTTGAAGACGGCAAGGGTCGGCTTCACGTCTCCCTCACTCCCATGTACGGAGCAATCCGCGAGTACGGCAGCACCGGGCCGTCCTTGCAGATGAAGAACGGTCCCATCTGACAGTGGCCACATACCCCGACGGCACACTGCATGTTTCGCTCCATCGAGACATAGATGCGATCGGACGAGATCCCGAGACGCTCCAGATCGGCGGCAGCGAAGCGCATCATCACCTCGGGCCCGCACACCATGGCAACGGACTTCGCCGGGTCGACGTCCATCCGGGGAATCAGGCGGGTGACGACATCGATCGGACCCATCCAGGAGGCGTCGGCGGAGTCGACGGTGACATGGACGTCGAGGTCGAATCGTCCCCGCCACTCGTGGATCTCCTGTTGGAAGAGGAGCTCCGAGGGGGCGCGAGCCCCGATGAGCACCGCCACCCGCCGGAAGCGGTGGCGGGCGCCGATCACCTGCCTGACGACGGAGCGAAGCGGGGCGAGCCCGATGCCGCCGGCCACGACGACGAGGTCGCCACCGGTGGCGGCCTCCATCGGCCATCCGACGCCGTACGGGCCGCGGGCTCCCACCCGGTCGCCGGGCCGCAGCGACGAAAGGGCGGCCGTCACCATCCCCACCGATCTGATCGTGTGCTCGATCGCACCCGGTCGCCCGGGATCGCCGCTGATCGAGATGGCCGACTCGCCGATGCCGAACGGCGACAACATGAAGAACTGGCCGGGAAGGAACCCGCGCGCTTCTCGATCCTCGATCGTCAGCGTGACCGTGTCCTCTGTCTCCCGGTGGAAACCGATGACCTCACGGGTCGCTACGGCAACTTCAGCGACGGGGACCATAGAGATCCAACAGCTGCAGGCGGGTCGCCTGGAGTCGGTCGGCGATCGCCACCAGCAATCGGGAGAGCATGGCGTAGCCGAACGAGGGGTCATCGGTCATCGCCGTCCGCAGGCGGGCGGCATCGATCGACAGCGCCCGCACCGGGGTGAGGGCGTTGGCGTCGAACGCCCAGCGATACGGAGGGATGATCCACGACCAGCCGAGCACGTCCCCTCCTCCCAGGGTCTGGATCACCGTGGGCGGTCCGCCCGGGGCGTGGAGTTCGATGGAGACGTCCCCCTCCACGATGAGGTACAAACGGTCGGCGGGATCACCGAGACCGAGGATCGACCGGCCGACCTCCCAGGTTCGCTCGACCGGCCCGCAGGCGGCGAGGTGCATGATGAAGTCGGAATCGGCCCCCTTGCAGAAGAGATGGGACCGTAGGACGTCATTACTTTGCATGTACTCCCACCCTCTCTACGGCCGCAGCCGCCTCTTGTCGAATGTCGATGCCCACGGGACACCAAACGATGCATCTGCCGCATCCGACGCATCCCGAAGAACCGAATTGATCCCACCACCACGAGAGTTTGTGGGACATCCACTGTCGATACCGCGATCCGATCGAGGCTCGTACCGGCTTCCCGTGGAGTTCGGTGAACCCCAAGCTGAAACACGAGTCCCACAGCCGCACGCGAGTCGCCTCGAGACCGTCCGGGGTGGTGTGATCGACCGTCGTCGTGCAGAAGCACGTCGGACATACCATCGTGCAGTTCCCGCAAGCGAGACACCGCGCCGCAACATCATCCCAACCATCCGCGGACGGCATCCGCAGGGCCGCCGCCGCCGCATCGGGATCTATGCCCCCGCTCATCGCCCGGGCTGCCGCGGCGACCTGGGCCCAGGCGGCATCCTCTTCGGCACCCTTCGGGGGCGCTCCCCCGAGGCGAGCGAGCAGCGTCGCCCCGCGCGGTGTCAAGGCTCGCGTGACCAGCACATGGGCAGGCTCGACGATCTCGGTGATGACCACATCGGCACCTTCGCTGACGCCAGGGCCGGTGCCCATCGAGACGCAGAAGCAGGTCGATCCGGGGCGGGTGCACTCGACGGCAACGATAAACGCGTCGGAGGGTCGGGCACCCACCGCGCGATCGAGGACTCTCCGCGCCGCCAGATCACACCCACGCAGCCCGACGTATGCCAGTTGGGACTCCGATCGATCAGGAACCCGGGCGACCATGCCACCGTCCTTCCGGCCCGACCAGACGACAACCTCCGGAGGGCGCTGCCACCGCTTCGCCGAAGCCGGCCCGACCGTGGCGCCGAAAAGCCGGCCCTCCGGGTCGGGGACGAGCTGGTAACGGCCCGGCGCCATCTCCGCGGTCAGCCCGACCGGCAGGTCGGCAAACGAGTCGATCACATCGAGGGTGATGGCCCCGTCGCGGAGGGTTGGAGCAATCACAGTGCGGCCGTCTTCCTGAAGCGCAGCAATCAACCGGCCGATCGCCTCGACCTCGAGCACACGGGTGCTGAGCGAGCGCGGAATCACCATACGGACAACGTATGCGATCTGGCGAGCGGAATCCCAGAGTCCAAGGACGGGAGTCCAGTGACCAATGCCCCATGAAGACGATGCCCCATCGGAGGACACTGACCGCACAAGGAGGGTCAGCATGTCATCGCGTCTCGTATCGAGGCAGCGCGGACTCATGATCGCCGCGCTCACCGCCGTCGTCAGCGGGGTTTCCGTCTTTCTGAACGGCTACGGGGTCCGTTCCTGGACGGACCCGACTGCCTACACCACCATGAAGAACTTGGTCGCCGCTCTGCTCATCGCAGCCGCCGCCCTGCCGCTGCTCCGGAGCGCCCCGCTGCCGCGATCCCGCGCCCTCTGGGGACGGCTCGCAGTCATCGGCCTGCTCGGCGGTGGCATCCCGTTCATCCTGTTCTTCGAGGGACTCGCCGTGACCAATCCGGCTCGCGCTGCGTTCATTCACAAGTCGCTGGTGATCTGGGTCGCCATCCTCGCGGTGCCACTGCTCGCCGAGCGACTCAACCGGTTTCATGTCGCCGCCGTCGCATTGCTCTTCGCCGGACTCGCTCTCCTCGGGCCCAGCGGTGGGATCGGATGGGGACGGGGCGAGTCGATGATCCTCGTCGCCACCGCGATGTGGGCGATCGAAGTGATCCTGGTGAAGCGCATCCTTCCCGAGGTCGACCCGACGGTGGCCGGCGCCGCCCGCTTGGGGTTCGGGGCCGTCGTGCTGGCGGCGTGGTCGGTCTCCACCGGCGGCCTCCATGCGATGGCGGCGGCCGGCCCCGCAGCTTGGGGATGGGTAGCAGTCACGGCCGGAACGCTGGCGCTGTTTGTCGTCGGCTGGTACACGGCTCTCGCCATGGCGCCTGCCACCGACGTCACCGCGATGTTGGTGCCGGCCGCAGCGATCACGGCGCTCCTCTCGGCGGGAATCCGCGGATCGGCGGCACCCAGTCCCGCGGGATTGATCGCCATCGCCATCGGAGTGGGGGCTCTGGTCATGGCGGGGAGGCGATCGGTCCGGGAATGAGCTCCGGGCCCCTCACCTTCGCCCGCTTCGCCTGGCCCCCCAATCTCCTGGGCTACTGCGGACCAACCGGTTCGTTGCTGGCCGACGCGCTCGCCACCGCGAGCAACGAGCCCGCAATCGCCGCGGCACCTCGCTTCGAGGGTGCCTGGCCGTACCTCGAGGTGATCGCCGCCTCGAGCGGCATCGCAGATCCGCTCGACAGAAGGGTGGTCGAGGCGTATTGGATCGGCAATGAGCTGCTCAGGAGGATCGACCCCGTTCGCCTGGGGACCGACCTCGACGACCGGTTCCGGAGGCGATCGGGACCGGGGTGGGAGCGGGTTGCCGCCACCGTCGGCGCCGGGGCGGTGGCGCACCACGCCTTCCATGTCTTCGTCGTGTATCCCTGGGCCGGGATGCTCCGTGACGGGCCGGCACAGCCCGCCCTGGAGGTGCTGGAACTTTGCTCGATCCGTGTCGGGACCGTCGAGGCCGTCGAGGCAGAGCGGGTCCTGGCATCGGTGCGCCCGCTTACCTGGGATGGGACACATATCGGAGAGGGTGACTCGGCCCACCGCTGGTTCCGCCTCGGCAACGGAGGGATTCAGACGGTTGAGGTCGCGATCGGCGACCGGGTGGCGGTGCACTGGGACTGGGTATGTGATCGGCTCGATCCGCTGCGGGAGCGGCGGCTCACCCGCTGGACGGAGCATTGCCGCCGGCTCGCCGAGCGCGGGCTGTCGGGGGCCGGCCTCGCCCCGGCACCCTCGCGCATGCCCGGATAGCTCCCTTCCGGGGCGACGGGCCAAATCGCCTTCGCGCCAACTCAACTAGGGTCGCGTCATGGACTTCGTACGACGCCTCTCCCGGCCCGAATTGCGATCGCCCCGGGCACTGATCGCCTGGGAGGGCTGGAACGACGCGGCAAGCGCCGCCTCGGGAGCCGCCGCCTTCTTGGTGGGCCAACACGACGACCCCGATCCCTTTGCGTTCATCGAACCGGAGGAGTTCTACGACTTCTCGGTGCATCGCCCCCAGGTCGAAGTGAGCCACGGCGGCACCAGGCGCCTGGCGTGGCCGGCGACGCGGGCCTATGCCCTCGAACGAGAGCTTGGTGATCACGATCTCGTCGTGATCACCGGGGATGAGCCCAACCTCAAATGGAAGACCTACACGCGATCCGTCGGCGCCCTGCTGATGGACAGCGACGTCGAACTCGTCGTCACCCTCGGGGCATTCATCGGTCAGGTGGCCCACACCCGTCCCGTCCCTCTCGTCGGCGTGGCAACCGACCCGCACCTCATCGAGCGCCACGGATTGATGACATCTCGGTACGAGGGACCTACCGGGATCGTCGGAGTGATGCTCGAAGCGTGTCGGGAGACGGGGATACCGGCGCTAAGCCTCTGGGCGGCGATACCCCACTACCTGGCTGCGAACCCGAACCCGATGGCGATGCTGGCTCTGATCGACAAGGCATCAGAGGTCATGGAGGTGCCGGTGGACACCTCGGAGCTCGCCGCGGTGGCCGCCGACTTCGAGCGGCGGGTCAACGAGGCAATGACCGAGAACAAGGACTTCATCGGGTACGTTCGCCGACTCGAGCAACAGGTGGCCTCCGATCTGCCGATCGACCCCAACGGGTCCGATCACCTGATCACTGAGATCGAGGACTTTCTCAAGGGGCGGTAGGGCCGTCTCCCGTCTCCCGTCTCCCGTCTCCCGTCTCCCGTCTCCCGTCTCCGAAAGAAGGTCGCACGGGGTTGGGCACCTAGGTGTCTTGCGGGTGACGGGCGACTGGTGACTGGCGGCTCCTCACTCCCCTCCCCTGCCCTCTCCGGCGCGGAACCGCTCTACTCCCGCTCCCATCGCTCCCAACACCTCGCTCCCCCGACGACGCTCGTTGGCCAGCCCGGAGCCGATAGGCAGTCCCACCGCCTCGTACACCGAGGCCCGGTCGCTGCGCAGCGCCTCCTGCGGGAACCGGGAGAGGACCGCGGCGAGATCGAGCGCCACGGCCATCTCCTGATCAGCCGGCACCAGCCGATCGATCAGTCCGATCCGGTACGCCTCTGCCGCGTCGACGCGGCGGCCGGTCATGATGAGATCGAGAGCCCGCGACAGCCCGACAACGAGAGGCAGACGGACGGTGCCGCCGTCGGCGAGCGGGACCCCCCACCTCCGCTCCAGGCAACCGAACACTGCATCCTCCCCGGCAACCCTCAGGTCGCACCACAGCGCCAGTTCCAGGCCGCCGGCGACGCAGTGCCCGGCCACCGCGGCGATGGTGGGCTTGGTCACGAACAGACGGGACATGCCCAGCCACCCGTCCGGATGATCCTCGAGATCCAGCGCCTTGAGGTCGGCACCGGAACAGAACGTGCCCCCGGCGCCGGTGAGGATCCCCACTGCGGCGTCATCGGATTCGAATCTGCGCCATGCCTCGCCGAGGGCAATCGCCGTCGGCCGATCGATCGCATTGCGGCGAGCGGGATTGGCGATCGTGATAACCGCGGCCTGTCCGATTCGTTCGTAGTGCACCGGCATTCGCGCTCCGTTCCAATCGACCTGGGGGCATTTCTACACTGAGTGGCGTGGTCAACGACGTCGTTCGCTGGTTCCACCTACTGGCGGCTGCGGTCTGGATCGGCGGCAGCATCACCGTGGGGGCGCTGGTTCCAGCTTTGCGTCGAGCGGGTGCCACCACCGAGCAGATCCGGGCGGCGGCGCGTCGCTTCGGAGTGGTTGCCTGGACCGCCCTCGCTGTTTCGATCACCACCGGGATCATCCAGGTGGCCCGCTTTCACATCATGGTTCGCGGAAACGCCAGACTCACCCTCAAGTTGACTCTGGTGGGAGCAGCCGTCGTCGTGACCTACGTGCACCAGATGACCGCAGCCCGGTCCCGTCCCGCCGTCAGGGGTGCGTTGGAAGGCCTGTCTCTGGTGCTCGCCCTGGCGATCCTCGGTGCCGCCGTGGCGCTGTAGCCGCCTGCCCGGATGGGGGCGCCGAGGCAGAGGAGACGAGCGAGGGAACCCGGGTCTACTTGTTCTTCTTGTGGCGATCGGCGCGCAAGCGCTTGCGGTACTTGTGCTTGCTCATCTTCTTGCGCCGCTTCTTGACGAGAGAACCCATAAGACCTTCGTAGACGTGACGGCGTAGGTTGCTAGGTCGCGGACCGAAGCGCAATTCGCAGCAGCGTCGACCGTCGCCCGTCACCGGCAAGACTCGCGGCTGGCGACTCGCGCGTGGCCTTCTTTCGGGAGACGGGAGACGGGAGACGGGTAACGTCATGCCTCCATGCCCGCCATCATCGGAATCACCATGGGGCTGCGCCGGATCGACACCGGCGAGGGCGAGACCTCCGGCTACGCCATCCGGCCCACCTACCTCAGGATGGTGGAGGCCGTCGGCGCCGGTCCCGTGCTGCTGCCGCCGGTTGCCGGGGAGGCGATCCCGGCATTGCTCGATCGGCTCGACGCACTCATCCTTTCCGGGGGAGGCGACGTCGCCCCCGACCGCTACCGCGGCACTCCCCACCCGACCGTCTACGGCGTCGACTCTGCCCGGGACGAGTTCGAGATCGCCCTGGCCCGGGCGGCGGCCGACCGCCGGCTCCCCACACTGTGCATCTGTCGGGGGATACAGGTGATGAACGTCGCCTTCGGCGGAACCCTGATCGAAGACATCCCGTACCGAGCACCGGGGGCGCTGAACCACAATGTCGACGGTGACGGTGCCTACCACCCGCAACATCCGGTGACGATCTCGCCGGGGTCATCCACGGCAGGAGTCCTCGGAGTGACCGGGCTGGAGGTCAACTCGATACATCATCAGGCGGTCGACCTCCTCGGTGCCGGGCTCATCGCCACGGCGCACGCCCCCGACGGCATCGTGGAAGCCCTCGAGCCGACCGACCTCGCGTGGCCCATGTGGGCCGTGCAGTGGCATCCCGAGTACCTCGGCCCAAGCGACGAACCGTCGCTCAGGTTGTTCGCGGCTCTGGCGACTGCTGCGGGCGAATAGGCTCGACGCCATGCCGGCAGATTTCACCCTGACCGACCGCACGATCGTCGTCACCGGTGCCAGCCGCGGGATCGGCGAGGCGATCGCTCGAGGCGTCGCCGACGCCGGTGCCCGGGTCGTGCTCGCAGCGCGCAAAGGCGACGCCCTCGAAGCCGTGGCGGCTTCGATCCGCGCCGACGGGGGGACGGCGGTCGCGGTCGCCGCCCACACGGGTAAGCCCGACGAGGTCGAGATGCTGTTCGACCGCGCCGTCGCCGAGTTCGGCACCGTCTCCGGACTGGTGAACAATGCCGCCACCAACGTCTACTTCGGCCCGATGCTCGGCATCGAGGAGGCGGCCTGGGACAAGATCTTCGAGGTGAACGTCAAGGGTTACTTCCATTGCATCAGAGCGTTCGCCACCCGGGTGAACGGACCGGGATCGGTGGTGAACATCGCCTCGATCGTCGGCATGCGCGCCGCTCCCCTGCAGGGTGTCTACGGCATGACGAAGGCGGCCGTGATCTCGATGACCAAGAGCCTCGCCATGGAGCTCGGTCCGGCGGGGATCAGGGTGAACGCCATCGCCCCGGGGCTGGTGGAGACCCGGTTCGCCCAGGTTCTGGTCGACGACGACGCGATCCGGGAGCACTTCGTAGGGCGGACGTTCCTGGGGCGTCACGCTCAGCCTGATGAGATCGCCGGCGCGGCCGTCTACCTGTTGTCTGCCGCCTCGTCGTACACCACCGGTCAGACGATCGTCGTCGACGGCGGGATGACGGCGACGTAGGAACCGCTACCCGCAGCCAGCTGCCGGCTGCCAGCAGGAGAGGGAAGCGCGTGCGTCCCGCTTGAGCCGTGTCTTGCGGGTAGCGGGTGCGGGTAGCCGGTGGCTGGCTCAGCCGCCCAACGGCCTCAGGAACAGGTTCCGCCGGCCGTCGGCCAGATTCGGAGGATTGGCGGCGCGCACGACCTGCACCGACTTCGCCCCCGCCGCCACCCGGATCGCCTCCGCCTCGGCCTCGATGAGCCGCCACTGGGATGGAGTGAACTTCTCGAAGGGGGCGACGGCAATCTCCAGGCGGCGATCGTCGGAACCGAGGTTCCACACCCCGGCCGGCTCCCCGTTGACGAGCACCACCGAAGTGGCGTTGCCGTCGCGGTCGTAGACGAACGGGAGAAGAGACTCCGGGACGAAGCGGGACCTGTCCTTCCAGGTCACGAACAGCGTGTCCCACCAGGGAAGGAGCCGCACTCCCCGGGGCGGCTTGATCTCCCGGGCACCCTCCGGCAGGTACCAACCGTGCTTGTCGCGCTCGGCGCAGGCGTCGAGGGCGGCGCCGGCCTGCGATCCGTTCAGACCCGACCACCAGGCGAAGTCGGCGGCCGTGGCGGGGCCCCACGTCTCCAGGTAGATCCGGGCGAGTTCGATGCGGGCCGCGTCGGCGTCGCCCCGGGGATCGATGTCCGGGAGCCAGTCCTCCCACCGCGCATAGGCGTGCGTACCCGATCGCCACGACTCGGACTCGCCGGTGCTCACCAGACGGCACTCCGTGGCCATCTGATTGATCACATAGGTGAGTCCCTTCAGCTCCTCCTCCGGAGGCTCCAGCGCTTCCTTGATCTCGACGGCGGTGCGAACACCGCCGTCGGACATGAGGTCGTCGATCCTCGCCGCCCAGGTCGAGTAATCCGCAGTGGTCAGAATCCGTTCTAGGTAGGACGCAAAGGCTCGTTCGTTGTGCTCGATGGTCGCCGCGGTGACCGTTTCCACCAGATCCACCGGGATCAGGAACGCGCTCCCCCTGAGGGTTCGCAGGCCCACCACTTCCCGGGCGGCGTAGGCCTTGTCCAACATCCTTGCCCGGTACCCGGGCAGCCGGGCCGCCAACTCGAGGTGCGAGACGGGAGGGGTCGAATACAGCCCGATCGACCGGCGCGCCACCTCGGCGACGGTCCCCTTGGGACGGGCAAGACGGGTCGATGCCCATGGGACGAACGGTGCCTTCATGATTGGAGCGACGTCCGGATTTCGGCTAGTTGGCCGCGGTGCTCCGCCTCATGCTGCAAGAGATGATGGAGGATCCACTCGACGGTGACCGAGCCATCGTCTCCGGCGGGCCGGTCCATCCCGAGGTCGTCGTCGGAGAGGGTGGCCAGCGCAGCCCTGGTGTACCCCCGCACCCAGGCGAGGCGGGCGCGATGACGATCGAGGTCGTCCCCGCCGACCGGCGTGAGACGTCCGCTCTCCTCCCGCACGTCGTGGGGAAACCACTGCGCGGTGTCTTCGGGGAACTCTTCCTCCAAGATGTCGGCGAACAGCCAGTCGAGTTCGATGGCCGCGATGTGATACAGCAGGGAGCCGACGGAGTTGCCGCTCCAAGTCGTCGGGGTGTCGATCGACTGGGGGAATACCCGGTCCACCTCGCCGAGGGTTCTCGACCGGCAATCCTCCATCATCGACAGCAGCGCACCCACGCCTGGGGCGTATCCGGCCGGTCTGGCGATCTCCTGGCGACTCATCGTTCCAGGACGATACCGAGCCGGTCCACTTCCGGCTCGAACACGTCGCCCTCCCCCTCGAGTGTGGCTGCCAGCGCCCCGGCCACGTCGTCGATCCTCCCTTCGGTCGTGAAGGCGATGACCGCCGGGCCGGCCCCGCTCCAGGAGGCGTGCAGCGCTCCGGCAGACCGGGCCACTCGAACGAGGTCGGAGGTCAAGGGTGAGATCGCTTCCCGGGCGAGCTCATGGATCTCGTCACCCCCGGCGGCAGCGAGGGCAACCGCATCGGCGGTGCGGAGACCCTCGATCAAGAAGGCGAGGCGTGCCGCGGTGCGCACCGCGACTCCCCGGGCCACCTCCTCCGGCAGCGCTCGGCGGGCCCGCTCGGTGGAGACCGGATACGCCGGAACGGCCACGACCGCGAGCAGCGATGGATGCACCGCCAGGCGCATCACCGAACCGTCGGCGCCCACCGCCACCAGGCCCCCGTAGACCGTGGCGGCGGCGTTGTCGGCGTGCCCCTCCCCCGCCGCCACCCTCTCGAACAGCTCGTCCCGATCGACCTCGCCATTCATCGCCAGCCCGGCGGCGGCGACAGCCGCCCTGAGGGCGGCACTCGACCCGAGCCCCCTACCCACCGGGATGTCCGATGTGACCTCGATCCGCATCGGCGGCACGGCCACCGACGACACGACCGATGCCGTGGCGTCGTCGCGCTCCCCGATGATCTCCCAATCTGGAAAGGGCTCGGCGGTCAGCGTCAGCCGCAGGTCGAGAGCGAGCGCCAGCACGTCGAAACCCGGTCCCAGGTTCGCCGAAGACGCCGGAGCGGAGACCCGGATCATTCCCCGTGCCCAAACTCGATGAACACCCGGGTCGCCTGCGGTACCAGACCGGTGATCTCGCTCTCCACCTCGCCCGTGATCCGCTCCAGGTCGGCCGCAGACAGGCCGTCCTCGACCACCAGATCCATGTTCACCAGGATCTCGTCGGGTCCGAGGTGCATCGTGAGCAGGCGATCGACGGACTCCACTTCGGGAATCGACAATGCTGCAATCCGGATGGCCGAGCGCACCTCCCGGCTCGCCGACTCGCCCACAAGCATGCCCTTGGTCTCCGAGGCGAGGATCCAGGCCACCGCGGCAAGCATCACACCGATCACCATGGAGGCGACGCCGTCCCATGCGGTGTTCCCGGTGACCTCGCCGATCACCAAGCCGGCGGCGGCCACCGTCAGGCCGAGGACAGCAACGCTGTCCTCGAACAACACCACGAGGAGAGTCGGATCCTTGGTCTCTCGGATCGTGCGCCACACCCGGCGGCCCCCGCGGCGTCGGTTGAACTCGCCGACCGCCGGCCGGAAGGCGATTCCCAACTCGAAGGCCGCCGAGATCGCCAACACGATGAGGTTGAAAGTGATGCCGTGGTCGTCGGCGTGAGGATGGCGGATCCGGTCGAGCCCCTCCATGAATGCCACCACTCCGCCGCCGACGAAGAGGAACACCGCAACCATGAAGGACCAGAAGTACATCTCCTTACCCCGGCCGAACGGGTAGCGCACCGACGGCCGGAACCGGCTCGCCTTCGCTCCCCGGAGGAGGAATAGCTGGTTGCCCGAGTCGGCGACCGAATGAAAGCCTTCGGCGAGCATGGCGGTACTCCCACTGACGGCAGCGGCGATGAACTTGAGTACGGCGATGCCGATGTTGGCCGCTAGCGCCATGAGAACGATGAACCGCGATCCGGAGGTCGCCATCGGCGGGGAGTCTACGAGGAGGCGTCGCCCGTCACCCGTCGCCCGTCACCCGCAAGTCCGTCGCCCCGTCGCCGGTCGCCAGCGGGATCGCGTTTCCAGTCTTCCAGTCTCCAGTTTCCGGTTTCCGATTTCCAGCAAGAGAGTCACCCGTCTCACTGACTCCAGGGCCCCACCAGATCCCGATTCCCCACTGCCGACCCCGTGACGGGCCTGCAAGCTGCAAGCCGTCCAAGGCCTTCCATTCCCCACCTAACCTTCTCTGGTGACTGCGATCCTCCTCGAGCGGCTTACCAAGTTCTACGGCAAGGCACGGGGCGTGCTCGACCTCGACCTGGAGGTGGCTGAGGGAGAGGTGTTCGGCTTCCTCGGCCCCAACGGTGCCGGCAAGACCACCACCATCCGCACCCTCCTCGATCTGATCCGACCCACCTCCGGGTCGGCGACCGTCCTCGGCCTCGACTCGCGACGAGACTCCGTGGCCATTCGGGCGAGAGTCGGATATCTGCCCGGCGAGCTGTCGCTGTGGGAGACGATGACGACCCGCCAGGTGCTCGACCACCTGGGCAGCCTCCGGCGTGGCATCGACCCGGCGTATCGGGACGAGTTGCTGGAGCGGTTCGACGTCGAGCCGGACCGGAAGATCAAGGACCTCTCCACCGGCAACAAGCAGAAGGTGGGGATCATCCAGGCCTTCATGCACCGGCCCGAGGTGCTGATCCTCGACGAACCGACCGTCGGCCTCGACCCACTCATGCAGCAGGTGACCTATGAGGTCATCGAGGAAGCCCAGCGTGCCGGACACACGGTGTTCCTGTCCTCCCACGTCCTGCCCGAGGTGGAGCGCATCGCACGGCGCGTCGGGATCATCAGGTCCGGCAAGCTCATCGAGGTGGAGAGCGTCGAGAACCTCAAAGAACGCGCGGTCAAGCTGATCGAGATCCGGTTCGGATTCCCCGCACCCCGAGCGGAAAACCTTGCCGGGATTCCCGGAGTCACCGACGTGTACGTGAGCGGCGATGTCGTCCAACTCAAGGTCGGCGGGTCGATGGATCCGCTCGTCAAGGCGCTGGTCCCATACGAGGTCCTCTCGATTCGCACCCATGAGACCCCGCTGGAGGAGATCTTCCTCGAGCTGTACCGGAACGGCAACGATGCGAACTGAGACCTTCTACCGCACGCTGCGCAACAGGCGACGATCGCTGATCGGGTGGTCCATCGCCACCGTGTCTCTGGTGGCGCTGATCGTCTTCTCCTACGTGGCCATCAAGGGTCAGCAGTCCTACCAGGACATGCTGGACCAGTATCCGGAATTCGTGCAACAGATCCTCGGTCTCTCCGGCGGACTGTCCATCATCTCGCCGGCCGGGTATCTCAACAGCCAGCTCTTTGCCAACACCCTCCCGCTGATCTTCCTCATATTCCTCATCGCCTTCGCGGTCAGGGAGACCGCCGGCGAGGAGGGTGACGGGACGCTCGATCTGGCACTCGCCCATCCGGTCACCCGGGAACGCTTCGTACTCGAGAAGTTCGCCGCGATGACCGTGGCCGGCTGCGTTCTCGCAGTTCTATCCGTAGTCACGTTGGCGGCCACGGGGCCGATGGCCGGGATGGACCTCGGATGGAGCCAATACACCGGAGCAACCCTTTCGGTGTTCCTCATCGGCCTGGTATTCGGCGCACTGACGCTGGCGGTCGCCGCAGCCACTGGCAGCAGGGCGATGAGCCTGGGCGTGTCATCGGCGCTGGCCGTGGGCATGTTCGTCCTGTGGGGGCTCGCTCCCCTCATCTCGGGGCTCAAAGGGGTCGACCGGCTCAACCCGTTCTTCTGGGGCCTCGCCGGGCCGCCGATCACCGAGGGGATCCAGGTCGGCAACCTCCTCCTGCTCGTCGTGGTGGTGGTCGTCCTCGCCGCCGCCGCAGTGGCCGGGTTCCGCCGGCGGGATCTCGGGGTCTGATCCGGGAGGCTGCCCGCACCGGCTACCCGCTGCCGGCAAGAGACAACAGGCTGCAGGAACAGAACCGGTCGCCTGAACTCTTGCGGGCAGCCGGAAGCTCGCTCCCTACTTCTCCAGAACCATCACCCGGTCGCGGCAGACTGTGCCGCCGAGCCGGACCACCTGATCGTCCCAGGTCACGTGAATCGTCGACGGGCAGCCCAACGCATCTCCCTGATGAATGGTGAGTGACCCCTGGAGGGTCCCGTGGTGGCGACGTACCGCCGCCAGAGCCGCCGCCGCGCTCCCGGTGGCGGGATCCTCGGGTACCCCGGCGCGGGGAGCGAAGAACCGGGCGACCACATGGTCGCCGGCATCGGCGATCAGCATGCACATCCCGGCATCCGCGGCGGTGAGCGCTTCCAGGTCTGGCGCGGCCGCGGCCACGGCGACCGGCGAACCCAGATCCATGACGAGATACGGGAGGGGCATCTCCACCCACCAGGCTTCCAGGGCCTCGGGAAGCCGGGCCGCCACCGCGATCGCCTCCGCCTCTGGGGCCCGCCGAACTGCCCGGACCATCGGCGTGTCCACCCATACCAGCCCGTCTTCGACACGGAACGGGATCTCACCGACCGCACAGCGCATCGTGTGGACGGTGTCGGGGCCGATGCTGCACAGCACCCAGGCAGCGCCGACCAGGGGATGCCCGGCGAAGGGGAGTTCCATAGCCGGAGTGAAGATACGCACCGACGGCATGACGGCGTCGTGCCAGTCGATGAACACGGTCTCACTGAACCCGTTGTCGGTGGCGATCTCCTGCATCACCCGCTCTGGCAGACCGGTCACATCGGTCACCACCCCGAGGAGGTTCCCCCCCTCATCACCCCGGGTGAAGACTCGGAGTACGTAGCAGTGACGCACGAGGCTTCCTATCTGCCCCGGATGTAGGCGTCGAGCTGCTCGACCATCGCCGCCAGGTCGGCGATGACCGCCTTGACGACGTCACCGATCGAGATCACCCCGACCAGCTCCTCACCATCGAGAACCGGGAGATGGCGGACATGGCGCTCGGTCATCAGCTCCATGCACTCCTCGATGGACGAGGTCGCCGCGATCGTTTCGACCTTGGCGGTCATGATCTCCGACACCAGGGTGCCGCGCGAGCTCCGATCGACCAGCACGACCTTGCGGGCGTAGTCACGCTCCGAGAGGATGCCGACCAGCTTGCCGCCGTCCACCACCGCCAGCGCACCGACGTTCTTCTCGGCGAGCACCTGGAGGGCGTCGTAGACCGAAGCCCCCGGCGCGACCGCGAAGACCTCTGCACCTTTCACCGCAAGGATGCTCGCCACGGTCTTCATCGATTCACCTCCGGCTCGGGACGACCCTAGAACATTCGCCGGGGCGAGGCCACGGGCTCGGGGGCGTGCCGGGTGCCCGAG
>Ga0154791_101_pt2 | contig 19612 bp, 21 predicted proteins | sample Rifle2008BG16ft_FD_105799 | JGI IMG/M metagenome (GOLD analysis project Ga0154791, IMG submission 105799) | Actinobacteria bacterium RBG_16_68_21
GACGGGAGACTGTCTTGCGGGTGACGGGCGACGGGCGACGGGAGACTGTCTTGCGGGTGACCGAAGGAGCAGTGCCACCGCCACCTCCTCATTGGAGATGTTGCCGCTGGTGGATGAGGCCGGGCTCAGCCGGCGGCGGCGGCGACCCGCTCCGCGACCAGGGCATGGACGCGGCGATCGAGGGCGTCGGGGAGCAAGGCGTCGTCGGTCGCCATCGCGGAGAGGGCCTCGGCGGCCGCTCGTTTCATTGCCACCGTGATCGTCCTTGCCCCGGCGGCGAGGGCTCCCTTGAAGAGGCCGGGGTAGGCGAGGACGTTGTTGACGATCGATCCGTCGGTGGCGATGGCGGCACCGGCTTCCAGGGCCTCCTCGATGGTGATCTCCGGAATCGGGTTGGTGATGGCCATGATCACCTGTCCCGCTCGCACCGATTCGGACCGCAGCAGACCTGCCCGGCCGGTGGTGAGCACCACGACGTCGGCGGCATCCATCACCGTCTCCAACCCGGAGGGGTCGCTGGTCGCCTGCAGAGGCGTCGGCTCTCTGGAGGAGATCTCCTCGAGTCGCTCGATCGCTCGCGGGTCGGGGTCGTAGGCGACCACGCGGGTGAACCCGAAGGAGCGAGCGAGATGGGCGATCGCCGACCCGGCCGCCCCGAGGCCCACCTGGCCGAAACACAAGGTTGCCGGCTCTCTATCCAGCAGGCGCGCCGCCGAGAGGACCGCCGCCATCACCACCACCGCGGTGCCGTGCTGGTCGTCGTGGAGCACCGGCACGTCTAGGCGTTCCATGAGAAGCCGCTCCACCTCGTACACCCCGGGGGAAGCGATGTCCTCGAGGTGGATCCCGCCGAAGCCGGGGGCGATGCGGGCCACGGTTTCGGCGATCTCGGCGGGATCATGGACGTCGAGCACCAGGGGCACCGCGTTGAGGTCGACCAGTTGCGAGTAGAACAGCGCCTTGCCCTCCATCACCGGGAGGGCGGCGAGCGGACCGACGTCGCCCAGTCCGAGCACCCGGGAACCGTCGCTCACGATGGCGATCGTGCGGCCCCGCCACGTGTAGCGGTCGGCTAGAGCAGGGTCTCGCTCGATCGCCCTGGCGACCCGGGCGACCCCGGGGGTGTACACCTCGCGGAGGTCGAGGAGGTTGCGCACCTCGACTGTGGAGCGGACGGCGATCTTGCCGCCTTCGTGGACGGCAAATACCTTGTCGATGCTCTGGGCGACCAGGTCCACCCCGTCGAGGGCGGCGATCGAAGCCCGAATCGCCTCGACTGCGTCGTCGTTCGGTGCGAGGACTGTGACGTCGCGGATGTTGAAGGCGCGGGTGATGGCGATCGTCTCGATCTCCCCGATATGGGCGCCGTGCTCGCCGATGGCAGCGAGCACTCGCGCCAGTGTCCCCGGTGTTCTCCGGGTACGGATGCGGAAGACCTCATCTCGTTCGATCACAGGGGGGAGTATGGCCGAGCGCCAGTTGCCAGTTGCCAGTTGCCAGTCGCCAATCGCGCGACCTTCTCTGGAGTCTGGAGTCTGGAGTCTGGAGTCTGGAGTCTGGAGTCTGGAGTCTGATCTGGAAACCGGAAACTGGGCGTCGGGTGACGGGTGACGGGTGACCGGCGTCGTCGGCCGCTTTGCGGCCGACGACGCCTACCCTCCCCCCTCATGCGCCGCCTGATCGGAATCCTCGCTCTCGCCATCGCCGCCGCTGCCTGTGGCGGGGGAGCGGGTGCGCCGTCTTCCGGTCCGTTTCCCGAAGCGGCGTTCGCCTTCTCGGCGTCTAGCAACCTCGCGGTCGGCACCCAGCGGCTGCTGGTCGCAGTGGCGACTCCCGAAGGGTCGCGGCTGGCGGCACCGACGATCCCGGTGACGATCGCGGTATGGCCGGAAGGGAGTGAGGACCTCTCGCGGGGTCTGCCCGGGGAATTCATCTGGGCGATTCCCGAGGTGAGCGGCCTCTACAAGGTGACCTTCCAGTTCGACCAACCGGGCCTGTGGACTGTTCGGGTGACTCCGAACGGCGGTCCGGCGCTCGAGGATTTCACGATCACCGTGATCCCGGAGGCCTCTACCCCGGCCTTCGGCGACCCCGCCCCGGCCTCCGACACCCCGGTGGCGGCCGACCATCCGATTGCCGAGATCAGCACGGATCCCGAGCCGGATCCCCGCTTCTACCAGTTGAGCGTCGCAGATGCGGTCACCTCGGGCCGGCCGACGGTCGTGGTGTTCGCCACGCCGAAGTTCTGTCAAACGGCGATCTGCGGCCCGACGCTCGACCGGGTGAAGGAGGTGGCCGACGCCTACCCCGACGTCAACTTCGTGCACGTCGAGGTGTACACCAACCTCGACGACCCGGCGAACCTCGAGGTCGTCCCGGCCGTGGTCGAGTGGGGACTCCCCACCGAACCCTGGGTATTCGTCATCGACGCCGGTGGCATCGTCACTGCCGCCTTCGAGGGCGTGGTGACCCCCGAGGAGCTCACCGCAGCCCTCGGCGGCTAGAGCCTTCCCCCCGGTCGAAACTCCGCACACGCCGTCTCGACTGGTTAGAGTCCCGCCGTCAGTCCGGAGGAACAGGGAGTAGTCGGGGACGTGGGGCGTTCAACACGCGTGCATCCAGGCATCGGGAGGCGACGCCGCGTCGCCATCGTCTTGCTGCTGATCGCGGTCGCCCTCCTGCTCGCCGCCTGCTCCGGCAACGACCCCACCAATCTGAGCCGGGTCGTCGACGGGGCGAATCCACAGAGTTCGCTCGACGCCAGGGGCCCCGATTCCGCGACGATCAATGACCTCTACTGGCTCGTGTTCTGGATCGCCGCGGCGATCTTCTTCCTGGTTCAGGGTGCGCTGCTCGTGGCGATCTTCCGGTTCCGGCAGCGCAAGGGCAAAGAACGCGCCGTCAAGCAGGTTCACGGCAACATGCGGCTCGAGTTGGTATGGACGATCATCCCCGTTCTGGTGCTCGCCGTCATCGCGGTGCCGACGTTGTCCACGCTGTTCGACCTTCGCCGGGCGCCCGATCCGGGGGAGAACGCGCTCCAGGTCGAGGTGATCGGACACCAGTGGTGGTGGGAGTTCAATTACCCCGAGTACGGCTTCCGCACGGCCAGCGAGCTTCACATCCCGGTCGATCGGCCCGTCTATCTGACGATGACCTCGGCCGACGTGATCCACTCGTTCTGGGTGCCGCCGCTCAACGGGAAGCGCGATGCGTTGCCGGGACGGATCAGCAATCTCACGCTGCAGGCCGACGAGCCGGGCGTCTACGTGGGGCAGTGCGCCGAGTTCTGCGGGCTGGCCCACGCCGACATGCGCATCCGGGTGTTCGCCGAATCCGAGGAGGACTTCGCGGCATGGGCGACCGCCCAGGCGCAGCCCGCGGTCATCCCCAGCGAGGGCCCGGCGGCAGCCGGGTGGGAGACATTCTCGACCGTTTGCGTCGCCTGCCACGCCGTGGAGGGCACCCAGGCGCAGGTCCGCATCGCCCCCGACCTCACCCACGTCGCCTCGCGCACTTCGTTCGCCGGAGCAACCATCGACAACACCCCAGAGAACCTCCGCGCCTGGCTGCACGATCCTTCGTCGCTCAAGCCGATGCGACCCGATCTGAACAAGCCGTCGCAGGGCCGAATCCTGGGAATGCCCAACTTCCATTTGACCGACCAGCAACTCGACGACCTGGTCGCGCTCCTGGAGACGTTCAAGTGACCACGAGAGAGGCACCGAGATGGCGACCCTGAACCCGGCCGTCGAGTCGGCGACGGCGTCCCATCACGGGCGCAAGGGCGTCTGGTCGTGGATGACGACCACCGATCACAAGCGAATCGGGCTCCTGTACGGCGTGTCGTCTCTGCTGTTCTTCCTGGTGGGCGGGGTCGAGGCCCTGCTGATCCGCCTGCAGTTGGCGGCTGCCGACGGGACGGTGCTCTCCGCCGATGCCTACAACCAGATGTTCACCATGCACGCCACGACGATGGTCTTCCTGGTGATCATGCCGGCGGCGGCGGCGTTCACCAATTACCTCCTGCCCATCCTCCTCGGCGCCAGGGACGTCGCCTTCCCCCGACTGAACGCCCTCTCCTACTGGATCTACATCTTCGGGGGTTTGTTCCTGACGATCTCCTTCTTCGTCGGTGGCGCCCCCGACGGCGGATGGTTCGGGTACGCCCCGCTCTCGACCCAGGTCACCGAGATCGTGCGCATGGACTACTGGGCGTTGGGAGTGCAGATACTCGGCCTGGCATCGCTGCTCTCGGCGATCAACTTCATCACCACGGTGTTCACGATGCGCGCTCCCGGGATGACCTTGATGCGCATGCCGGTGTTCGCCTGGATGGCCACCGTGGTGGCATTCCTGCTGCTCTTCTCGCTGCCGATCATCGCGGTCGGCCTATTCGAGGTGTTCCTCGATCGCAACCTGGGGACCCTCTTCTTCGACGCCGCCGCCGGGGGGACGCCGCTGCTGTGGCAGCACCTGTTCTGGCTCTTCGGGCATCCCGAGGTCTACATCCTGATCCTGCCGGCGATGGGAATCGTGTCCGAGGTGCTCCCGGTGTTCTCTCGCAAGCCGCTGTTCGGCCGGTCCTTCGTGATCTTCTCGGGAATCGCCATTGGTTTCATGGGCTTCGGGGTGTGGGCCCACCACATGTTCGTGGCCGGCTTGGGACCGGTGGCGGAAGCGACCTTCGCCTTGACCACGATGCTCATCGCGGTGCCCACCGGTGTGAAGATCTTCAACTGGATCGGCACGGTGTGGGGAGGCTCGGTCCGACTGGCCACCCCGATGCTGTTCTCGCTCGGTTTCATCGCCATGTTCGTGATCGGCGGCCTGTCGGGGGTCACCCACTCGATCGTGCCTTCGGACACCCAGCAGCACGACACCTATTACATCGTGGCCCATTTCCACTACGTGCTGTTCGGGGGAGCGGTGTTCGGGCTGTTCGGCGGCATCTACTACTGGTGGCCCAAGATCACCGGCAAACTGCTCAACGAGGGTCTCGGCAAGCTCCACTTCTGGTTGATGCTCATCGGGTTCAACCTGACCTTCGCCCCGATGCACATCCTCGGCCTGCGCGGCATGCCGCGCCGCACCTACCGTTACCCCAAGGGACTGGGCTTCGAGTTCTGGAACTTCATCGCCACGGTGGGGTCGCTGACGATCGCCGTGTCGATTCTGATCTTCCTGATCAACGCCTGGCGCACCAAGGCCCGGGGCCGGGTTGCCGGGAACGATCCGTGGGACGGCCGGACCCTGGAGTGGTCGATCTCCTCACCCCCGCCGGAGCACAACTTCGACGTGGTGCCGGTGGTCCACGCCGAGGACGACTTCTGGCACCGCAAGTACCGCGAGGATGAGGAGGGCAGACCGGTGCCGATTCCCGGCGGGGGAGACCCGTTGGTGGCGGGTCCCGACGATCCACCCATCCACCTGCCCTCGCCGTCGTTCTATCCGATCCTCGCCGCATTCGGGATGTTCCTGACGGTGCTCGGACTGGTCTACGTGCCGCTGGGCCTGGTGCTCGCCGGCGTGGGCGTGGTCACGGTGGTCTGGGGGCTCTTCGGATGGTCGATGGAACCGTTGACCCGGGAGGAGCACTGATGGCGGTTCTCGACCACACCGAGCACGCCGGTCATCCCGATCTGGGCAATGTCCGCAAGATCGCCATGTGGGCGTTCCTCGGATCAGAGTGCCTCTTCTTCGGCACGCTCATCTCGACCTTCCTCCTCTACCACAACACCACCGGCGACGGACCGACCGCCAAGGAGATCTTCAGCATCCCCTTCACCTCGGTGTCGTCGTTCGTGCTGCTGATGTCCTCGCTGACGATGGTGCTCGCCCACCATGCCGCCGGCCGCAAGGACTGGCGGCAGATGCGGGTGTGGCTGCTCGCCACCGCGGGCCTGGGACTGGTCTTCCTTTCCGGCCAGGCATACGAGTTCACCACGTTCGTCCATGAGGGGCTCACCGTCACCACCAGCCCGTTCGGCTCGGCCTTCTTCGTCCTCACGAGCTTCCACGGCGGCCACGTTGCGATCGGGGTTCTCATGCTCCTGGCGACGACCTTCATGTCGTTCGGGGGCAAGCTCCACGAGGGCCAAGGGATGAACGTGGAGCTGGTCGGCCTTTACTGGCATTTCGTCGACATCGTCTGGATCGTCATCTTCACCGTCGTCTATCTGCTGCAGGTGTGACCATGAGCGAAGCGATCGACCGTCCCCATCCCACACCCCGGGATTACATCCTGATCGCAGTGATCCTGTTCGCGATCACCGCGGCCGAGGTGGCGGTCACCTACGTCGATGCCCTCGACTCGGCCCGGGCACCGATGCTGATCGTGATGTCCGCGGCCAAGTTCCTGCTGGTGGTCGGCTGGTACATGCACCTCAGATTCGACCGTCCGGCGTATCGCAACCTGTTCCTGATCGGCCTCGTCCTCACCCCCGTGCTGTTCGGTGCGGTGCTGCTCAGCTTCGGGCTACTGATCGGCAACTGACGTGGTCCCCGATCCGGCTTCGGTCGGCCTGGACGCGTTCCCTTTCCAGCTCCACCTCGACCTGATCGGCGTCGTGGTCGCCCTCGCCATCGGCTACGGGTACGGCATCCGTCGGCTGGCGCCTCGATTCGCCCCGCGCGGCGAGCCGGTGGTGACCGGGCGCCAGGTGGCGTGGTTCGCCACCGGTCTCGTGCTCCTGGCACTGATGGAGGGCTGGCCAATGCACGACGTCGGAGAGGGCAGTCTCTACAGCGCCCACATGATCGAGCACCTGGTGATCGCCTTGATCGTGCCGGCGGCGCTGCTCAAGGGGATGCCGTGGTGGTTCCTGCGGCTGCTTGTCGAGCCCATCCTTCCCGCCCTCCGGGTGGCCACAAAGCCGATGGTCGCCCTCATCGCCTTCAACGCCACCCTCGCCTTCATCCACGCCCCGGCGATCGTGGACCTCAGCATCACCAACGAGTTCGCCCACCTGCTCATTCACGTCGCGCTCATGGCCACCGGGGGGCTGATGTGGTGGCCGGTGCTCGGTCCGATCCCGGATCTGCCCAAGTTGCCGCCATTCATGGCAATGGGGTACCTGTTCGTGCAGTCGCTGGTCCCCACGATCCCCGCCTCATTCCTCACCTTCGCCGAGAAGCCGGTCTACACGATCTACGAGACCATGCCCCGGCTGTGGGGGATCTCGGCACTCGACGACCAGGTGGTCTCCGGGCTCATCATGAAGATCGGGGGCGGGATCGTGCTCTGGACCGCGATCACGGTGATCTTCTTCAAGTGGGCGTTCGAAGAGGAGCGCGCCGGTCGGAGACCTGCAGTCGGCCTCTCGGCGAGATGAGCCGGCTCGTCGCGGGGATTGCGACGGTGGTCATCGTCGTCGCCGGATGCTCCGGAGGAGATCAGCGTGTGACCGGAATCGTGCTCGGGGTCGATGGAGATCTCACCGCAGTGCGGTCCTTCCAGCTGCTCACCACCGACGGAGATCGCCTCGAGTTCGTGCCCGGATCCGGGGTGCACGCCTTCCCCGACGGGACACCCCTCACCCACCTGTCCGAGCACTTGCAGACCGGCACCCCCATCCGGGTCACCTATCGGGTGGAAGACGGAGTCAACACCGCCGTGATCGTGGAGGATGCGCCGTGAAGACGTCGCCCGTCGCCCGTCGCCCGCAAGAAGTCCCCACCCCCGCCTAGCGCGGCCGCTTCGCGCCCCGCGCGGCAACCACCGCGGCGCCGCCGAGGATCACCGCCGCGATCCCGCCGAAGAGGATCAGCGCGGCATCGGTCTCGGTATTGAGCAGTGCCTTGCTGAGCAGGTACACCGCGGCCGCGCCGACGAAGAGGCCGAGAAGGGGGAGTCCGACGGCAGCGGCGGCATCCCGCAAGAACACCCGCCGGGTCGGCCAGGCACCACCGGCGAAGCCGAAGGCTTCGGGACGGGACCACCGCTCCACGGCTCCCGCCGTCACCCCTCCAGTCACGGCACCGGCGATCACCGCAATGACGATTGCCCGGAACACCGTCAGGGTCACCGTTCCCTCGGTGACGCTACCCAGCAACCCGGTAAGGGCGCGGAAGGCACCGAACCCCGCGGCGGCGCCCAGGACGGCACCGACCACGGCCAGGGGACCGGCGCCGAAGCGAGCAACGTCCGGGTCCGCCTCATGGCCGACGGCGTATCCGATCATCCCCAGCAACGAGCCCGCTACCGCCCCGGCAACGGCCACCAGGAGGTATATCCCGGCCTGTCCCACCACGAACGCCGGCGAGGCGGGCCCTGACCCCGAAGCCACGAAACCGACGCCGCCGTTGAGGACCCGCCCGGCGGCGAAAGCGACGACGACGATGCCGACGGCGGCCCCGAGCGGGGCTCCGATGGCGATGGCTATCCGGGTGCTGCGGGCCACGTTGTCCTCAGGTGGGTTCGGAATCCTCGGCGATGCTAGTTGCCGACTCCGCGGTATTCCCCGCTCGGGCGCGAGCACGTCTCTCGGCCCAGCGCACCCACAGGATCACTCCGAGGGCGGGCACCACCAGATACAGGATCTCGTCCCAGCCCCCCTGGTGAGCGAGAAGCAGGTGCATGAGTTTCTCCTATGTCAAGCGGCTCGGGTTGGGGCGACGCTAGGCGTCGCCCGTCACCGTCTGAAGCGCCTACCCGGTGGCGGCCTCTTGGTCGCAGGAGTCGGGCGAGTAGATCCCGGTCACCAGGGCGTCCTCGGCCTGAGAGTCGACCGGGCCCCAGAGGAGGGGGAGGGCATCACTCTGCGAAGACCGCAGCTCGAACGTCAGCCCGACGTCCTGATCGACGACGTACTCGATCACGTATCCCTGGTAGATCGTCTCCAGGGTGCCGACCGTGTCGCCGACGCGCAGGCCCGACAGCGTCGCCATGTCCGTCGTGGGTGATGTGATCCCGCCGTACTTCAGGTCGAGCCGGTAGGACACGAAGGTGGCGTTGGATGGTTCTCCCTTGACGACGATGTTGAGCGGTCCCCATCTCACGACCCGGATGGACTCACCCGGGCACTCGCCGAACGATCCGTTGCCGACGATGAAACCCGTGTCGTCGGTCGGCTGACCGAACGTCGCAGCCAGGCGCCCGAGTACCTCATTGGCGGCGGTACCGAAGTCGAGGGGACCGATGTCGTTGGCGCTCATGGTCAGGTCGGCAACCGGGATCGGGTCGCCCACCGGGACGATGGTGACCGCCAGCGTGGTCTCCCCGGGGATCGTCACGGTGGTGGTGGCGCCGTCGGCGATCGTGGTGGTGGCGCCGTCGGCGATCGTGGTGGTGGCGCCGTCGGCCACCGTCGTCGTCGTTGTCTCGGCCGCCGTGGTGTCTCCGCTCAGGAGGAAGAAGGCGACGACGCTCACCGTGGCCAACGCCAGGCCGATGGCGATCCCGACGAGCATGGGGTTCGCCTGGGTGGTAGGGGGGCGCCGCGGTCCCCGCGGCGACGGCCGGCTTGCCCCGGCCGGTTGCGGTCGCCGCTGCTGCGCGGGCTTCGTGAAGGAGGGATCGAAGGTGGGGAAGGGTTCTCCGCCCTCGGGCCCGCCGGGTGGTTGTGGATCCACTGGTGACCTCTGAGGACAATCCTACGGGTCACCGAGCCTTGGGGTGCGGATCGACCGGGCTAGGAGTCGTTCTCGCCGAAGAGTGTGATCGCCCCCGGGTCGGCGGCGATGAGCACGTCGTGGAAGCTCTCGGTGGGCAGGAGCACGTACTCCCCGGCCGGATCGACGTAGTTGGCGACCGGGATCACCGGACGGACGAGGGTCTCCAGGTCTACCGAGCGCAGATCCCAGGCGAAGCCGACTGCGTCTCTGAGGCTGAGCCCGTCGTCGATGGCGAAGTCGTTGCTCAGCTCCTCGACGAGGGAGGTCAGTTCGGAGATGCTCCCGAATCCCTTGAGGCGCGCCAACGCCTGCATGATCATGTCCTGCTGCCGCTGGTTTCGGGTGAGGTCGTTGACTCCGGGAACCGCCGACCATGTTCCGTTGACGAACTGGTCGGTGTGGCGGGAACGCATCCAGGCGAGTGCCTGATCTCCCCCGGCCGTGGAGCAGCCGGCCGGGAGGTCGAGCGGCACCGGATCGACCTTGGAATCCCGAACGGCATGGTCGACGCAGATTTCCACGCCCCCGACCTGATCGATGATGTTCTTGAAGCCCTCGAAGTCGAATACCGCGAAGTGGTCGACTGTGATGCCGGTGAAGTCCTCGACGGCGATCGCCAGTTGTTCCGGTCCGGTGACCGTGTCGCTGCACCCGTTCAGGTTGGCGTTCACCCGGGTCTTGGTGCCGGTGCATGGATTCGGGATGTAGAGGTCGCGTGGAATCGACATCAGGATCGGGGCGCCATCGTTGGCCGGCAGCAGGAAGAGCAGGATCACATCGGCGCGACGGCTGGGACCCAGACTGGCGCGGGCGTCGCTGCCGATGACCAGGAACGCGTCGAGCGACTCGTTGGAGGCCCTGGTGGCGGCGCCGGTGAAATTGCCGGCGTCGGCGAGGACGTCGCCGATGACGATGGGGTCGGGGCTCCCCTGGTCGTCACCAGGGGTCCCGAGGGTGGTCGTGGTATCGAGGTTGAGCCGGGCGCTCTCGGTGTCGAAGGGGATGCGCTCCACGTTGTGCCAGGCGTTCCACAGCGAGTACCCGGTCCAACCGAGGACCGCGATCACGCCGACCCCGACGACGAGCGCCCCTCGTCGCAGGTAGCCCTTGATCTTGGGATCGACTTTCACAGCGGGGAATGTAGGTGAGGGTCGACGGCGCCGTCCCCGGAGGTCTGAGACCCCTCTCAGGGGAGGGCGGCACGGAGACCGGCCGCGGTGGTGACCGGGGCGTCGCAGGAGAAGCCACGGCACACGTACGCGGTCGCTGCCCCGGCGAGGGCGGGCCGGTCGGCCAACAGGGGGATCGAGGCAGACCCGTCTCCCTGGGCCACGAACACCTCGGGCCGATAGCGCTCCCGGATCACCGCGAGAAGGGGCTCGCGATCGGGGCCGACCACGGCTACCTCGCAGGGCGGGGCGAGGTGGACCAGGGCGACCGAGAGCAGGTGCCCTGCCCCCGACGGATGCCGCTCGAGAAAGGGGAGGCCGAGGCGGAGGATGTCTTCCACGTACCCGGTCCACCTCTCGTCGCCGGTCAGCGCAAAGAGATGTTGCATCGCCTCTGCGGCCAGCGAATTGTCCGACGGCGTGGGGTTGTCGAAGAGGTTCTTCGGTCGGGCGATGAGGCGTTCGGCGTCGCCGCCGGCGGCGAACATGCCACCGTTGTCTTCATCCCAGAAGAGGTCGACCATGTCTGTGGCCAGTTCCTCCCCTCTCCGGAACCACGAAACCTCCCCGGTGGCGTCGTAGAGGGCCAACAGCGCCAGCACCGTTGCCGCGTAGTCGTCACAGAACCCGGTCACCTCGCCGCGGCCGCAGCGGCGCGATCGAAGGAGCCTGCCGTCGGGTCGCCGCATCTCGTTCAGGATGAAACCGGCCAGTTCGACCGCGGACGCCAGGTAGCGGGATTCCCCGAGGAGGGTCGCGGCTTCGGCCAGCGCTCGAACGGCCATGGCGTTCCATGCGCAGACGGCCTTGTCGTCGAGCCCGGGCCGGGTCCGGCTTGCCCGCCGGATCAGGAGGGCTTCCCGGGCTCGGTCGAGAGCCGCTGCCACCCGATCCGGATCCACTCCGAATTCCCGGGCGACGGCGGCTGCCGGCACGGCCCGGTAAATGATCGAGCGGCCATCGAAGTTGCCCTCGGGCGTCACGCCCCACGCCCGGTTGACCAGCGGTGCGTCGTCACCGGCGGCCTCCTGGATCTCGCGGTAGTCGAAGACGTAGAAGACGCCCTCCTCGCCTGCGGAGTCGGCGTCCTCCCCCGACGCCAGGCCGCCACCCGGGAGCGCCAGGCACTCGAGCATGTAGTCGAGGGTCGAGCGGGCCACGTCGGCGAAGCGCTCGATGCGGGTGGCCTGCCAGGCGCGGGCATAGAGTCGGGCGAGGAGCGCATTGTCGTAGAGCATCTTCTCGAAGTGGGGCACCAGCCACGAGTCGTCCGTCGAATACCGGGAGAAGCCACCCCCGAGCTGATCGTGGATGCCCCCGCCGTCGATGGCCTCCAGCGTTCGCACCAGCATCGTCGTGGCTTGCGGTGCCCACTCCCTTCCCGACGCCCGCAGCAGGAACTCCAGTGTCGGTGCCTGGGGAAACTTGGGCGCGGTCCCGAAGCCGCCGCGATCATGGTCGAACACGTCCCACATGGCGTCGTGGGCGGCGACCAGAGTGTCGCCATCAGGGAGCCGCTCACCCGGTGGAGCGACGACCGTGAGGGCGTCGGCGAGGGTCCCTGCCTGGGCCTCCACCTCGTTCCGGCGGCTGCTCCAGGCGTCGGCGACGGCGGTCAGCACCCGACGGAACGACGGCATGCCGTGGCGATCGGCGGGTGGGAAGTAGGTGCCCGCGTAGAAGGGTCTGCCGTCCGGAGTGAGGAACACCGTCATCGGCCAGCCACCCCGGTGGGTCATTGCCTGCACCGCATCCATGTACACCCGATCGACGTCGGGCCGCTCCTCGCGGTCCACCTTGATGTTGACGAACCCGGCGTTCATCAGGTCGGCGACCTCGTGATCCTCGAACGACTCATGGGCCATGACGTGGCACCAGTGACACGAGGCGTATCCGACCGAGAGGAGCACCGGCACGTCCCGCCGGCGTGCCTCCGCGAAGGCGACGTCCTCCCACTCCCACCAGTGCACCGGGTTGTCACGGTGCTGGAGGAGATAGGGGCTGGTGGCCTCACCGAGGCGATTGCGGTCGGTCACGATTGTTGAGGGTATGGGGGTCGGTCTCGCTACCGGGGAGGCACCTGCCAGACTGCCGTCGATGGAGGAATCGTCAGGGGAGACCATCCGGCGGCGGGAGTGGCTTCGTCCGATGCTGGTGACGGTGGTGGCCGCCGCTGGCGTGGTGTCTCTGGGGATCGGGCTCTACATCGGCATCGGGGATGTCTCCCAGCCCGGAACGGAGCCGGTGGTGCCGGTGACCAGCGGTCCGACGTTCCCGGCCGTGACCGTCACCGTCCCGAGTGAGGTCGAGGACACGCTCACCGTCCGGGACGAGACCGGCACGCTCAGCATCGTCGTGCCCGATTCCTGGTCCGACACCTCCGGCGGGCCGTGGTCCCGGGGAACCGAGACGGTGGGCATCCAGGTGGGCGCCTCTCCGGACCTGGACGCCTGGCGGACCGGCTGGGGCACCCCCGGGGTCTTCGTCGGCGTGACCGCGGAGCTGACTCTCGACGACGCGTTCGGGGACTGGGGGGATAGCTGCCGGGACGACGGCGAAGAGCCCCTGGCCGCCGCCGGGTTCGTCGGCACGATCCACCGATGGATCGACTGCGGTCCCGAAGGGAGCACCTTCCTGGAGGGCGCCGCCGTCGCCGGGAGCGGTGAGCTGCTGGTCTACCAGGCGGTGCTCCTCGGCGATGCCGACGCCGTCTGGTCCAAGCGGGTCTTGGACACTCTCAGTTATCAACCATAAACACAGAGTGCCGGAGGTGTCGTCACCGGGACGGAGCAGGCGGCGGGAACGACCTTTTGGTTTGGGGGGTTCACAAACCGACCGGCCTATGTCATAGTGAGCGAGAACCGGACTTTGTGAATGCGTTCACAAGCGCGTCGCCAGGGCCGGGTCACCAATGCGGCATTTCCGTTCTACTGCGGAGCTATCGAGAGGACTTTGCATCAGCTATGGCAGTTGCCAAGACGCGGCGCGAACGTGATCGGAACAAACTCACCGATGAGCGCGGCCGGCTCACCACCGATCTCGTCAGCCAGTACCTGACCGCGATCGGTGAGTACGAGCTGCTCACCGCCGAGCTCGAGGTCGAGTTCGCCCAGAAGATCGAGGCAGGCGAGGACGCTCAGGCGCGTCTCGACGCGCGCGACTTCAAGGGCAAGACGGAAGAGATCGAACTCAAGCGCATGGCACGTCTCGGACGTCAGGCCAAGGACGACTTCCTCACCGCCAACCTCCGGCTCGTCGTCGCCAATGCCCGTCGATACGCCAACACCTCCGGAATCGACTTCCTCGATCTGATTCAGGAGGGCAACCTCGGGCTCATCCGGGCCGTGGAGAAGTTCGACTGGCGCAAGGGTTTCAAGTTCTCCACGTATGCCACGTGGTGGATTCGCCAGGCGATCACCCGGGCGATCGCCGACAAGTCGCGGACGGTCCGCATCCCCGTGCACCTGCACGACACGCTCGCCGCAGTGCGCGCCGCTCAGGCGAGCCTCAAGGCGGAACTCGGACGGGACCCCAAGCCCGCCGAGATCGCCGAGGAAGCAGGGGTGACGGTCGACAAGGTCGAACTGGCGCTGGGTGTCGCCGACACCGTCTCCCTCGAGCAGCCGGTTGGTGAAGATGGGGCGCAGTTGGGCGACTTCATCGAGGACGAAGACGCCGTCGACCCGGTGCGGGTCACCGAGGAAGGCGACATCGCCGACAGCCTGCGCCGATCGATTTCCCGTCTGCCCGATCGCGAGGGCAGGATCCTCGCCCTGCGATACGGATTCCTCGACGGGGTGCCCCGCACCCTCGAGGAGATCGGCGAGGAGTTCAATCTCACCCGGGAGCGAATCCGTCAGCTGGAGAAGCTGGCCCTCTGCCGACTGCGCCACCCGTCGTTCGGGATCCGCGAGCAGGACCTGGTCTAGGACCGCGGCGAGGCCGCGGCGGTTTCCGGTTTCCAGTTGTCGGTTTCTGGTTTCGACCGGTTGCTCTTGACCGGTAGTGCCTTCTGGCCCCCCACCGGCAGCGCCGCCACGCACTAGCCTCACACTCGATGAAGCTTGCTTCTCTCGTCGGTGGGACCGCGACCGTCATCGGTACCGAGGCCACTCTGGCCGACGCCTCCGAGGCCCTCGTTCACGACGGCGTGGGGAGCCTCGGCGTCATCAGTGACCGGACCCTCGTCGGCATCATCACCGAGCGCGATCTGGTGCGAGCGATGGCCGAGGGAGCCGACCCGGAGGTCGCCTTGGTCACCGACTGGATGGCCGATGCGCCGGACACGTTCTCGCCGGATGTCGACGTCGACGAGGCGGCACGTTGGCTGCTCGAGGTGGGTTACCGGCACATGCCGGTGATGGCCGAGGGGGAACTCCTGGGCATCGTCAGCATCCGCGACATCCTCTGGGCGATCCTCGGCAACGCCGAGTCCGGCTAGAGCTCAGCCCCTCGACGACAGGTGACGATCGAGCCGACGGTTGATCGCGTCCATGACGGCACGGACCGCGGCGAGCCGATCATCGATCTCGGCCTGCAGGGCGCTCCCCACCAGGACGTCGTGGTCACCCAAGCGAACCTGGGCGAGCGCCACGCTGGCCGCCCCCATGTCGGTCGTCGCCACCGCCAGGAGTTCCAGATCGAGGGTCTCCCCACTGAGGTGGGCCACGGCGTCGAGAGCGGCTTCACCGGCGAGTCGGGTGCGTTCGGTCGAGGAGCCGATGGCGTGGCCGTGCCAGGATCGGTCAGCCCAATCGAGGGTGACGGTCGCTCGGGCATCGTCTCCGTCGATCTCGTCCTCGACGGAAACGATTATTGGTCGCGAGGGCATGGACCGGGAGGGTAGTTGGTTTTCGCGCTTCTGAAGGCGTGCGCGATTGCGCAGCCGGGTGATCCGGCGGCGCGCTGGGGGGCGGCGTCGGACTCTCAGCCGTGGTGGCCGAGGCGGCGGTTCACCGCGTCGAGGCTGGCCTTGGCGAAGGCAACCTGGCGGTTGTCCTCGTCGATCACCGTGGTACCCACCAGGGGACGTCCCCCGTCGGGATCCTCGACGACGACGAGAGCGATCGTGGCACCACCGGACTGCGCCGTCGACGTGTCGACGAGGCGGTAGTCCTGGTCGTCGAGCGAAGCAACCGCGCGCAGGGTTGCCGCGGCTACCAGGCCCGCCCGACCGGATGCGGCCGGATCGCCGGCGACGACGCCGACGTGATCTTCGCCCTCCCACTGCAGGAACACCCGTACCTCGGCGCGCCGCTCGTCCGTTGTCTCATCGACACGAAGGAGCGCCACCCGGGCGGTTTCGAGACGCAATGGCGTGACGGATGCGGTCATGCAGCCGATATCGGTGGTTTGCGCGACCTGGTTGAGGGATATGAGGGTTACCCGTTACCAGTTCCCCGTTGCCCGAAGAGCCGCCAGCTGCCCAAGCGGCTCGTTGCTCATTGCTCATTGCGAGCGACGAACCACTAATTACGAGCTACCTCACCGGGATCCACACCAGGACCGGTGGTTCGACCTGGATGTCGGTCTTCTCCAGGCCGACCTCGATCGCCTCCACAGTCTCGGCCCTGGCAATCAGCTTGGCGGTGATGTCGGCGACCGCGTCGGCCATGTCGGCCTCGAGCCGGTCCACGTCGGTCTGTTCCTTGGCAGTGCGCTGCTCGGCGGCGGCCACCCGCTGCTCGGCACGGCGGGTCATCGATCGTTTTGAGGAGGCCGTTGATATTGCGGACGTCCGTTTGCGCCCCATGAGGACCCCGATCAAGGTTCCGGCGCCGGAGAGCATCTCCTCCTGGCGGCGGGTATCCAAGTCGAGTCTGGCGTCTTCGACCCGTTGGTAGGCGGCCCGTATCTCGTCCTTCGCCTTGTCGATTCGGGCGGCGAGCTTGTCGTGGACCGCAGCGACCTCAGCGTCGGCGGCATCTTCGGCGGCGGTGCGGCATCGGGCGACGAATTCCTCCCGGGCTTCACCCACCCGGCTGAAGAGCTTCAGGGAAGAGTTCCGGTACACCTCCACCGACCGGTCGCGGTAGAGCAGGTCGGCGATCGCTCTGGCGGCGGCGGAGTAGTACGCCTTGGCGGCGATGGGCGCGGCGGGGATCACGTAGGTGGCTCCCGCAGGGGGATCGGAACGCAGGTCGCGATCGTCGTAGTCGACCGCCGTCGCCGTGGCGGGATCGAACGGATCGCCGAGCGGGAAGTACACCGCCTCCCAGATCTCGTCGTGGTCCACGCCGGCGTTGGTGTCGTCGAAGGTGAGGTGGACCCTCGCCGCCATGCCGGCGGCGAACCGGGTCGAGGAACGCGCCGCGCCGACGCGCTCCGCCCATGCTGCGGCCGGGTCGAGGTACCGCACCGCCACGCCCTCGGGCGCATCCGGGGCCATCGCCGTGGCGTCGGCGTCCACCGGGGCAGCGGGTGGGCGCGACGGCTTCGGGGCGAAGGAGCGCTCGCCGACGAGCATCGTGATCTGATCCCGGGTGAGCGGTCCCCGCAGGTAGGACATCGCCCAGCGGGTGGTGAACACTGTCGGACCGGGTCCGTGGGTGTTGTGCATCACGAAGCGTCGCTTCTCCAAGCCAGAGATCGTGGCGTCGAGGGTTTTCATGTCCACATCTCCGGCCGCCGACTGCAGCGCCTCGAGGATCCGCGCTTTGTCACGTTCCGTCTGCAGGCGGCCGATGCACCAGGTTCCGGCGTTCGACATCGCCTTGTAGTCGAGATCGACGGGGTTCTGAGTGGCGAGCAGTATGCCCACCCCGAACGCCCGCGCCGTCTTGAGAAGCGTGAGGATCGGCTTCTTGGCAGGTGGCATTGCGGTGGGTGGCACGAACCCGAACACCTCGTCCATGTAGACCAGGGCGCGCAGATCGCTGGTTCCCGGTTGGGATCGCATCCACGTCACCAGGCGGGAAAGGAGCGTCGTTACCACGAACTGCCGTTCGTCATCGGACAGGTGGGCCAGGTAGACGATCGCCGCTTGCGGCTTTCCCGTGTCATCCCAGAAAAGTCGTTGGGGATCCACCGGCTCGCCGGCTCGCCACTCCGAAAACGAGGGAGAGGCGACGAGGGTGTTGAGCCGCATCGCCAGGGCGAGTCGGTCCTTCTCGGGGAAGAAGGTGTCGATGTCGAAGACCCCGAGCTTTCGCATGGGCGGGCGGTGTACCCGGGCGATCAGGTCCTCGAGCGTCAGGTCTTCGTCGGCCCGCCAGGCAGCTTCGACGATGTTCGACAACAGGATGTGTTCGCGTCCCGAGAGCGGGTCGGCGGTGATCCCGACAAGCGAGAGCAACCCAGATACCAACCCCTCGACCTCGTCACGCGCCGTTTCCGCCTCCTTCTCCCAGTCGACTCCCGGAGAGGCCATCGACCCGAGGATGTTGAGGGGCACCCCGGCGGACGAGCCCGGTGTGTAGATCGTGAAACCGGCCCGCGCCCGGAGCGCGGCAATGTCCGCCCCGGAGAGGTCCCACGACGCCAGGCCCTTCTTCCACGAGTCCGCGGTGCGCGCCGCCAGCCCTCCCGTGGTGGTGTCCTCCTTCCTGGCCTCATCGGCATCGACCCACGGTTCGAAGTCGGCGGCGGTGAGATCGGGGAAGGTGAGCAGCAGGTTGGTCATGTCGCCCTTGGGGTCGATGACCAGCGTGGGGATTCCATTGCGCAGCGCTTCTTCGAGGAAGATCACACCGAGACCGGTCTTGCCCGATCCGGTCATTCCCACGATCACCCCGTGAGTGGTGAGATCGTCGGCGTCGTAGCGCACCAGGTCGCCGGAGCGGTCGCCGGTCTTCGGGTCGACCACCCCCCCGAGAAGAAACGTCGTCTTTGCCATGTCCGGGGAGTGTACGGAGCCGAGGGCACCCGGCTCTTCGCTAGCCTTGTTCCGATGCGCCGAGTCGTTCCCTTGATCGTGTTCGGTCTCGTCGTCACCGGATGCGCCGGGAGCACGCCGGTCAGCCTGGACATCTCCAGTCAGATCGGATATGCCGTGGTGGTCGAGGAGACGGCCTCCAGCTTGTCGATCGGGTTTGCCGCCGATAGGGACGCTGCCGCCGGAACGCCCTACGACGTCACCCAGGCGGTGTGGCGGGTCGACGACGGACCGTGGAGCGAGCCTCCGGTCACCTGCCTCGGCAAGGGGCAGCGGGTCGAACTCGGAATCGCCCAGGTGGAGAACGTCGCCCGTCCCGGCCTTCTCATCGAACGCGTGGTCTGGCTGGTCTGCCTGCCCCCGGAGTAGCCGCGTCCTCGCGGCCGGGTTCTAGAGAGGCACCAGGCGCCGTATCTCGGCGACCGCGCTCGTCACATCCGGCACGCATCCCACCAGCCCGCCGTCGGTCTCGAGGATCTCGGCGAGCTCGGCGATGATCCGTGCCCAGCGGTCACCCACGGTGATCAGCGGCTTGGGAATCTCCCCGCTGAACCTGGCGACGTATCCCAGGTTCCATGCCGCCACCAGCTCGGTCAGGGTTCCCAGGCTCCCCGGTAGGGCGATGGCTGCCGCGCTCACCCGGGTGATCTCATGGATCCGTTCCAGCAGGTGGGCAGCCGGCAATTCTTCGGAGACGAATTCGTTGGCCCCGGGACGATCCGGGAACACCGCCGGGGCGGTGATGCCGAGCACGCGGGCACCGGCCTGGCGGGCGCCGCGCGACACCGCCTCCATCCCCCCGGCGTAGCCGCCGGTCGCCACCCCGTACCCGGCTTCGGCGAGCAGCGTGCCGCAGGTCAGGCCGTCCTCGTAGTCGCCCTCGCCGGGGACCACCTGCGACGAGCCGAAGACCGCAATCAGCGGTTGAGTCATGAAGGGTCGAGGGTAGTTCGTT
>Ga0154791_107_pt2 | contig 19392 bp, 15 predicted proteins | sample Rifle2008BG16ft_FD_105799 | JGI IMG/M metagenome (GOLD analysis project Ga0154791, IMG submission 105799) | Actinobacteria bacterium RBG_16_68_21
CCGAGGCGGCGACCACCACCAGCGAGCCGGTGGCCACCACGGTGGGCGATCGCATCACGCTCCTCCCCAACGACATCGCCTTCATCGTCCAGGGTCAGCACGGGCCGTACGTGGAGGCGCTGCAGTTCTACCTCCTGTGCACAGGTCACGGGGAGCCGGCCCCCGGGCTGGGCACCGTGATGGTGGACGGATCCTTCGGCCCTATCACCGCCGACGCCGTCGCCTACTACCAGGCCGAATTGCGTCGCGCTCCTTCCGGCGACCCCGACGAGGCGACGTTTGCCTCCCTCTCCCGGGACTGCACCGAGGACCGCACCCTGACCTTCCCAGCAGGTGAAGTGACCACGCAGATGGCGGGCAACGCCGACGCCGGCGACGACGAGGTGTTCGCCTTTGCCAGCGGCGATGGGCAGGTGCTCACGCTGAGCATCACCGACGGCACGGTTACGGTCGAGGTCCTCGACCCGTCCGGGGCGGCGATCGATCCCACGACTTCTCAGGACCGACTCGAGTACGAGTTGCCGGGCGCGGCCACGTATTCGATCCGGGTGTCGGCTTCGGTGCCCACCTCCTTCCTGATCGACGCCCAGATCCGGTCGCCCAACGTGGTGGCGTCCGACTTCGGCCCCATGGTGCTGGAGTCGAACGGACTCGGGGTCGCCCAGTTCGGCGACGACCCGGTCAACACGGTCGCGGTCATCTCTCTGCTGCTGGGGACCGCCACGGTCGACACCGGCTGGCAGGAGGGCACCCCCGGGTGCACCGGGAAGAACCGCCACTTGTCGTGGCTGATCCAGGGCGATCCCAACGGGTCGGATCACCCCGCGGTGTTGATCGTGGACCTCACCGACACCGGAGGCGTTCCCTACTTCTCCCAGTACGCCTATCGGTCCTACGACCTGCCCGCACTCGACCCGATTGCACAGGGCCTGGCCACCAAGGAGGGGGTCAGCATCGGCTCGTCCCTGCAGGTGTTCTCCGACGCCTACGGCAACCCGGTGTTCATCGACGCGGTGCGGGGCCTGGCCGACTTCAACGACGGCATGCTGGTGGGAATCGACCTGGTGGGCGGCGCCGACAGCCCCGACGAGGCGACGTCGCGTATCTGGTACATCGGAGCCGGCTCCGACGGCTGCGAGGACTTCCCCCAGTAGCCGTTCCCACAGGAGGTGGCGGGCCGATACCCTGTCCGATCCGATGTATCAGACCTCGATATCGCGTGAACTGGTCGCCCCGGCGCTGATCGTCGCCTTCGAGGGATGGGTGTCCGCCGGATCGGCGGGCACCGCCACCGCAGCGCATCTCGCCGGCGACGGAGACGTGGTCGTGCGGTTCGAGTCGGACCGGCTCTACGACTACCGGGTCAACCGCCCCATCCTCGAGTTTGCCGACGGGATCATCCAGGAGATCGAGTGGCCGGAGACCGTCATCCGGCTTCGCGACGGCGGCGCCCGCGACCTCCTCGTCCTCTCCGGTCCCGAGCCCAACTGGAACTGGCAGGGGTTTGCCGACGCGGTGGCGGACGTGGCGGGTGACCTCGGGGTCGTGGAGCAGGTATCCCTCGGCGGGATCCCCTGGGCCGCGCCACACACCAGACCCACCATCCTCACCTCCACAGCCTCCCGGCCCGACCTGCTCGGCGGCGACGCCAACTATCCGGCCGGACCGCTGCGGGTGCCCGCCTCGGCGGCATCGGTGATCGAACGTGCCGTGGCGGGCCGGGGCATCCCGGCGGTGGGGTTCTGGGCGCGGGTCCCTCATTACGTCGGCGGGGTGTACTACCCGGCGGTGGTCGCCCTCACCGAGCAGGTCGCCCGCCACCTCGGGGTGGAGATCCCGCTCGGCTCGCTCCTCGACGACGCCGCCGCCCAGCGGCGCCAACTCGACTCGGCGGTGGAGGAGCAGCCTGCGATCGCTCAGGTCGTGGAGCAATTGGAAACGATCTACGACGCCGCCGGCGAGGTTGCCACCGGCGAGGAGATCGCTGTGGAGATCGAGCGCTTCCTGCGCGATCACACCCCCGGCGAGGATTGAGCGTGGGCTACCTTGGAGCCGGGAGGTGACTCGTGGACATCGGTGCGCCCACCGGTTCCGGCTCCGTAGCCTCGCCGCGGTCGCCATCGCGGTCACTGCGCTCGCCGGTGTGGCCCCCATCGGCGCAGCGGCCCCGTCGCCGCGCTCCTTCGTCATCGCCGCCGCCGGGGACATCATCCCCCACGACATGCTGGTCGCTCACGCCGCCCTCCCCGGAGGCGGGTGGGACTTCACCTCGATGGAGGCAGCGATCCGTCCCTGGATCGCCGACGCCGATTTGGCGATCTGCCACCTGGAGGGGACGCTGAGTGAGACCGACAGTGGGCTCTCCGGCTATCCCCGATTCGTGGGGCCGCGGGCGATGGCCGCGGCGATCGCAGCCGCGGGGTGGGACGGGTGTTCCACCGCGAGCAATCACTCCATGGACGGCGACTGGGATGGCCTGGTGGAGACGCTCGATGTGCTCGACGAGTTCGGTCTCGGCCACGCCGGCACCGCGCGCACCACCGATGAGCAGAGGCCGACGTTCTACGACGTCGGGGGCGTGACGGTGGCCCACATCTCCTACTCGTACGGGACCAACGGCCTGGCCGTGCCGGAGTCCCGTCCCTGGGCGGTCAACGTCATCGACACCGCGGCGATCCTCGGCGACGCGGCGTGGGCGAGATCGCACGGTGCACAGTTCGTCCTCGTATCGCTCCATTGGGGCGAGCAGTACCAGGTGGCGCCGACGGCGGCGCAGGAGCAGTTGGCGGCCGCCCTTCTCGCCGCGCCGGACATCGACATCATCATCGGGCACCATGCCCACGTGGTCCAGCCCATCGACGTGATCAACGGCAAGTACGTCGTCTACGGCATGGGCAACCACGTCTCGAACCAGTTCACCCGCTGGGGACCTCCCTACTTCGCCACCGACGATGGCCTCCTCGTCAGGATCCACGTCTCGGAGCGGGCCAACGGCACCTTCGGCGTGGACCGGTTGGAGCTGACCCCCACCTGGGTCGACTACCCCAGCTATCAGGTGCATTCGGTGGCCGACGCCCTGTTGACCGGCGCCGGCCCGGCGACGGTGCTCCTCGAGTCGATGGACCGCACGCTCGCCAGGGCGCTTTCGCTCCACCCGCCCGGGGTGACCATCACCGCCTCCCCGTGGCCGGATGCCTGGTGTGGAGCGCGGCGGGCCACCATCGTCGGCACCCCGGAGAGCGACGCCATCGTCGGCACCGACGGAAGCGACGTGATCTCCGCGGGAGCCGGCGACGACTTCGTCGCCGGCGGGGCGGGCGACGACGTGATCTGCGGCGGCGACGGCGCAGACGTCATCGACGGTGGCTCCGGTCGGGACCGGGTGTTCGGCGGCGGCGGCGACGACCTGCTCAGCGGGGTCCGTTTCTCCATGCTGGTCGGGGGCGAGGGACGCGACAGCTGTTCGGGAACGGCGTTGCTCCGGGACTGCGACCGCTAGCCATGTCGTTCCTCGCCGCCCGCTTCCACCAGTGGCACGAGGGGCCGGTGAAGGCCATTGCCGCCGGCGAAGATCGCATCGCCACCGGCGGAGCCGACGGAGCCGTCCGGGTGATGACGCTGGCCGGCGACCATGTCGGCACGTCGCAGCTCGACTGCCCGGTCAACGATGTGGACATCTCGATTACCGGCAGGATTGCCATCGCCGCCAAGGACGGGTCGGTGCGGGTGTTTGACCCGGCGGTGCGGCGGACCTACGAGGTGGGCGACCACGACCACTGGGTGATGGCGGTCGCCTGGTCGGATGACGGACGGTGGATCGCCTCCGGCTCCGAGGACGGCACGATCGGGCTGTGGGAACCCGAGGGCTCAGGCGTGCGCCGGGTCGTGCTGGGGCGGCCGGTGAACTCGATCGATTGGAGCGGCGATCTCATCGCCGCCGCTTCCGGCGACTCCAAGGTCTACCTCACCGACGGCGACGGCACCCTGCGCGACATTCTCGAGGGAGCCGGTCAGATGCTGTGGTCGGTGCGGATCTCTCCCGACGGGTCGCAGGTGGCATGGACCGGACGGGACCGGCACCTGCGCATCGCTCCGGTCGCCGGCGGCCGCCCGGTCGTCGTCCCGGCGCACTCGCAACAGGTCTGGGGCGTGTCGTGGCATCCCGACGGCGACCGGGTGATGACCGCGTCGGCGGACTCCACCGTGGCCCTGTGGAGCGCGGACGGCGCTCCGATCGAGCGCGTGTCCCTCGACTCATGGGCCCGCGGCGCCGAGATGCGCGGCGAGACCCTCTTCGTGGCCACCGAGACCGGGGATGTCGCCGCCTTGGACGACGATCATCTCTCCCCGCGGCGTCCCCCACCGGTCGTCCTCCCGGTGGCGCCGGAGACCTGCACCCACTGGGACCCGCAGGTGCTCGAGACCGCCAGGCGCCGCTGCGAGGAGTGCCCGGCCACCGAGGAGCTGCGGCTCTGCGTCACCTGCGGGCACGTCGGCTGCTGCGAGAGCCAGCTGGCACACGGCACCAAGCATTGGCTCGCCTCGGGGCACCCCAACACGATCCCCGTCGGCGACGCCCCGTTCCACTGGCGGTGGTGCTACGCCGACGACATGTATGTGAAGCGGTAGGCAGGCGCCCGCTGCCCGCTACCGGCTACCCGCAACAACCGACAACCCTGCTTGGCGGGTGCGGGAAGCGGGAAGCCCCCAGCCTTCTGGCCCGATGTCTGTTAGCTCCACGCGTGCTGCCAGACTCCCCGGTCCGCGCTTTCGAGAAGGAGCCTCTCCCCGTGAACGAACCGGTGGTACGCGCCGACGACATCGTCAAGCACTTCGGCACGATCAAGGCCCTCGACGGGGTCAGCATCTCCTTCGAGCCGGGGATCATCTACGGGCTGCTCGGACCGAACGGGGCCGGTAAGACCACCCTCATCCGGGTGCTGACCACGCTCCTCAAGCCCGATTCGGGCCGGGCGGTCGTCGCCGGCGTCGACGTGATCAAGGATCCGGTCACGGCCCGCAACCATCTCGGCCTCGCCGGGCAGTTCGCCGCGGTGGACGAGTACCTCACCGGGCGGGAAAACGTCGAGATGGTCGGCCGTCTCTACAACCTCCCGGCGACCGAAGCCCGCAGTCGGGCCGCCGAGGTGCTGGAGCGGATCGACCTCGGTGACGCCGCCGACCGCCAGGTACGTACGTACTCGGGCGGCATGCGGCGGCGGCTCGACCTGGCGGCCTCGATGGTGGGCCGTCCCGACGTGTTGTTCCTCGACGAGCCGACGACCGGAATCGATCCCCGCAGCCGGGTTCACATCTGGGAGCTGATCACCGATCTGGTCGCCGGGGGCACCACGATTCTGCTCACCACCCAGTATCTCGACGAGGCCGACCAATTGGCGGCCCGGGTCGGGGTGATCGACCACGGCAAGGTGATCGCCGAGGGAACACCGGAGCAGCTGAAGGACCAGCTGGGCGGGTCGGTGGTGGAGCTGACCGTTTCCGAGGACCTGCGGGTGCGCACCATGGAGGTGCTCACCGCGGTGCACGGAGACGCCCCCACCTTCGAACCGGCCTCGCGCAAGATCACCCTGGCGGCTCCCCAGGGACCGACCAGCCTTACCCTGGCGGTGCGCCGTCTCGATGAGGCGGCGATCACCCCCGACGACATCGCATTGCGCAAGCCGACCCTCGACGACGTGTTCCTCGCCTACACCGGCCACGCCGCCGAGGAGACGCCGGCTGCCGAGAACGGAAGGCGCCGACGCCGCGCCGGGAGGGCCCGATGACCACGACCACGACCGAGCACGCCCGAATCTCGGTGGCTCATGCCATCAAGGACACCCTGGTGATCACCAGGCGGAACCTGTTGCGCAACATCCGCCTCCCTCAGCTGATCCTGTTCGCCACCGTGCAGCCGGTGATGTTCCTGCTGCTGTTCAACTACGTCTTCGGGGGAGCCATTGGCGGTTCCATCCCCGCGGTCGCCGCCGGCAAGTACATCAACTGGCTGGTGCCCGGCCTGCTGATCCAGGTGGCGGCTTTCGGAGCCGGCCAGACGGCGATCGGCCTCACCGAGGATCTCAGCAAAGGAGTCATCGACCGATTCCGTTCCCTCCCCATGGCGCGTTCGGCGGTGCTCGCCGGCCGGACCATCTCCGATCTGATCCGCAACGGCTTTGTGATCGGCTTGATGCTCCTGGTCGGCTTCTTCATCGGGTTCCGCTGGCAGACCAACGCGCTGGGAATGGCGGCTGGGCTCCTGGTGGCGATGGCCTTCGCCTACGCCCTCTCCTGGGTGATGGCGACGATCGGCCTCGCCGTCAAGAACCCCGAGGCGACCCAGACGGCGATCTTCCTTCCGGTGTTCCCCCTGGTATTCGCCTCGTCGGTGTTCGTCCCCACCGAGACGATGCCGAGCTGGCTGCGGGCCTTCGCCGAGAACCAGCCGATCACGGTGACGGTGAACGCGCTGCGCGGCTTGATGCTGGGCGGAGACGCCCTCGAGCCGGGGAAGACCGTGCTCGGGGCGGTGCTGCTCTCGCTGGTGTGGACCGCGGGAATCCTGGCGGTGTTCGCCCCATTGGCCGTCAGGCTCTACCGGCGCATCGTGAGCTGACGGCCTACAGCGCCTTGGCACCCACGGCTTGCAGCAACCAGACGAGCATCGGCACGAACACGGCGGTGAGGAACGTGCCCAGAGTGGACGGCTCCCAGGGCCAGGTCGGCGCCTTGTGAACCTCGTCGCGCACCCGATAGAGGCTCGACAGCCCGCGATCCCACCGCTCGACCTCGTCGTGGTCGGCAGATGCGAGCGATCGGTAGAGACTTCGCTGGTACTCCCCGATCAGTCGGCCGTTCTCGTCGAGCGCGGCGTTTCGGGCCTCACGGAGACGGCCATGGATGCCGAGGAGCGGAGTCAGGAAGGTCAACGGCGCCAGGAGCAGGAACGGGGCCGCCGCCATCACCGAAGCGGCATCCAGCCCGTCTCGAAACCCATTTGTCGAGGCGACCAGGTCAAGGTTGGCAAGCAGGAGCCAAAACAACCCGGCCTGCAGCGTCAGGCCGGAGAACGCGTAGAGGGCGCGGGGGCGAAACACGTCCACCCGACCGACCAGGGCGTAGGCGGATCTCACACCCAATAGCTCACGGACACCCTGGAAAACGAGGGTAAAGGCGCAGCTGAAAGAAAACGATAGGACAACCGCGGCCAGCGCCGATGATGCCGGGTGAGCGAGCCCTGGGTATACGTCATCGGGTGAGCCCAGCACCTGGCTGAGGGCAAGGCCAAGGGCCAGGACCGACAGCGCCGTCACTGCCCACCAGGGAGTCGTCGACATCCGGGATCTCAGTGCCGCCAGCTCGTCGGACCGGTTGGTGACTGCGGGAACGAGCCGGTCGACGGATCGTCCGCCAAGAGCCGTGAGGTGATGAAGCAGGATAAGAGGCATCACGCTCCATACGGCGCTGAACAGCAGGTCCACCCGAAGGTGCGGGACCGCGGCCGCTCGATCGAGCCACGCGGCCACGTGCCAGATGAACGCCACGGCCATGTACCCGCCGACATAGGCGAGCCAGTTCGGGATGGGGGCGGCGTCGACCCATTGCGTAATCGCATCGATCCAGCTCGACCGATTGGGCTGCTTGAACGCGGACACCCCTCGTGCCCCTTTCCACCCCGCCCGAACACACCGACGCTACTGCACCGCGCGCCGAAGCGAGATCCGTTTCGGTCGATTCTCAGCGCTTGCGGCGCTCCCTGAGCACCGACCGCAATACGAGCAGTGCCACGATGGCGACGACCTGGCCGAGCAGCGCGATGCGGGTGAGGTCGAGCGCCGGCTCCCAGGTCACCTTGCCGCTCTCGATGCGGTAGACCCCCACCGGCCGGGCGCTCAGGCCCGACCCTCCGCCGCCGCCTTCGGCTTCGTCACCCTGGCGTCCGCTGCCGTATCCGAGACCCCCGCGGATCGCCGCGGCCGGGATGACGGTGACGCCGTCCTTCTCGATCGGGTCGCCGTACACCCGCTTGACCGTCATCGCGTCGTAGGTGCCCTTGAGCGTCTCCTCCAAGTCCATGTCTCTCTCCATCGCCGTTGCCCCACCAACCCTGCCACCGTCGGGGAGCTACTCACAATGGAGAACGGCCCGGAAACCTCGGGGTCATGCGGGCCCGGATCGAACGCTAGAGGTAGGTGGTCAGCAGCCCCGCAGCGGGTAGAGGGACGACGTGAAGGCGATGACGATCCCCAATGCGGTGAACCCGATGCTGATCGCTCGTTCCTGGGCGTCTCCCGCGTCCCCGACGAACACCATCGTGCCGATACCGAGGTTCACGATCACCAGCCAAAGCAGCCCGGCCTGCAACGTGAGGCGGGAGAAGGCGTACAGCGGACGCTGACTGAGCACGTCCACCTCGTCGAGCAGCCCGTAGGCGCGCGTCACCGAAGCCAGCAGCCTGATCGAGAGGTAGAGCACCACGGGGGTGAAGCAGTACGAGAACACCATCAGGCTCACGGCGAGGACATAGGAATGGGACAGCCCCTCATAGGCGAAGGCGGGGTCTGAGGCGATCCCGGCCACGATCGCCAATCCGGTGATCACCGTCATCCAGAACACCGGGCGGGCCGGCATCTCGGTCATCCGGTGGCGGAGGGCGGCAAACTCCGTGGGCTTGTCGGCCACCAGTGGGGCGAACTTGTCGAGCGAGCGCCCGACCGCCACTTTGAGGTAGTCGATGAAGACGACGGAGAGCACCGCCCAGATCGCGTTCACCATCCATGTGGTGCTGAGCGTCCCCACTGGGACCACGGGGTCGATCCAGATCGCGGCGTGCAGCATCGACGCGGCCACCACGTACATCACGAGGTAGAACACCCACGCCGGGGAGGGCAACCGGTCGATCCAGTCGATCAACCGGTCGACCCAACTCGGCTTCACAGGCGGGCGTTCGGTCACGAGCAGGGGGGCTACCCGGACGGCAGAGGCGACGATCAACGGCTGTCGGCGGAAGGTGACCCCGTCACCACGGGTCCGGTAATCGAACCCTCCCCTCGTGCACCAGCGTGTGATGCCGATCGCAGAGCAGCACCAGGTTGCCGAGACTGGTCGATCCTCCGTCCGCCCAGTGGACGATGTGGTGGGCGTCGCACCATCGCCGCGGGGCACCACAACCGTGAATGACACAGCCCCGATCTCGGGCAACGAGTGCCCTGCGCATGCCGGTGGGCACGACCCGGGTGGTTCGCCCCACGTCGAGGATCTGGGACTCCGCCCGGGTGACGATCCGCGTGACCTTCGAATCACACGCCAGGCGTCTGACCGCCTGCGGGGTGATCACCCCGGTGTCGTCGAGCTCGCAGGGACGACCGGCACGACCCTCGAGCGCCTCCAGGGCGACGTGCACCATCACGTGCGGACGCTCCGTGCGTTGTGTCGGAAGACCATCAGTGTCGAGGTGTTCCCGGCACAGGCCCACCAAAGCATCGGCTCGCCGCTGTGCCGGAGTGCGAGAGTCCGCCGGGTCGAGGTTTCCCGGGTCGGTGAGGGTGTCGAGGGCGGTGATCACGAACTGGCCGGACACCGGGTCGAGGCGGCCGTCGACATGCACCATGCCGTTCACCAGCGAGACATGGAGGCGGCGCTGTTCCCTGCGGACGGCCGCGTCGTGTTCGGCGTACTCCAGGGACGCCTGTTGCGCCCAGTAGTCGAGTGCGCCGGCGACGTGCCTCATGGGCAGCCCCTCGATCGTCTCGACCAATGCCCGCTCGTGCCAGGCGAACAGCTCCGGGTTGGCTTCACGAGCCGACACGAGCTGGCGAGCGCGGGCGAGGTCGAGGTCACCCGCCTCGAAGGCGGCACGGGTGTGGGGCATCTCGTCGAGTGCGGTGGCAACGCGGATCATGCCCCGGGCCACCCCGGCCGACACCCCGAGGCGGTCCACCAGGAGGGACACCATCGACCGATGGCCGAGGTCATGGTGAGCGCCGCGCCGGATCAACTCGGCAACCACAATGGCGCACTCAGCCTCGATCGAGGCGATCAGACGACGGCGGTCAGCGAGACGCTCGACGAGGTCATCGGTGAACACCGGGAATTCGTCGATGAGAGTCGGCTTCTCCAAGACAGCGGTCATTGACAGAAGATACGACTCGGGTATGACACGCCGGAGGGGGCTGTCAGGTGTGATCGCTGTGGCCGAGGGGACGGCCTACTCGTCGGGCAAGCGTTGACCCGACCAACAACATGCTGGGTCATCGGACGGCGATCAGAACTCACCGCCCACGTGGTTGAGCTGGCATCCCGCCCTCTTTCAGCTCCCTGGGGCAGGGAGTGCCCGGATGATGGCCTGAACCTCGTCGACATCGGCAAGGCAGGGTCAAGGCCGATCGTTGTCTCGTCCCCTTAGAACGTGAGGGCGGCAGCACAGAGATCGCTGAGCGTCCCCTCGAGGTCATGCGGCCGAGGGGCTCCATTCGAGGGAGTCGTAAAGCTGGATCGAGCGATCGTTCGTCATTGGTAGCGCGATCCAGAAGCACGCGCCGCCGAGACGCTCGGACGGGTGATGGCCGCTACGGCCGCCGTGCGCGGCCACCAGCTGGCGAACGATCGCCAATCCGAGACCGGAACCGGGCGGGTCGCTGAGATAGGTGTGGGCACCGCGCTCGAAACGCTCCCAAATGACCAAGTCGAATTTCTTGGCAATGCCCGGTCCGTTGTCGTGGACTTCCACTATGACCTCGTGACCCGTGCTTCGACTACACACTTCGACGACGCCGTTGCCGTAACGGAGAGCATTGGTGAGGTAGTTGACCAATGCCTGGGACAGCCGGCCGCGGTCACCGGTGATGGTGAGACCAGGCTCGATATGGGTGGTGATCCGAGCGGATGCGGCCTCAGCGCCGAGAATCTCGGTGGCCGTGCCCACGAGACCGGCCACATCGATCTCCTCATGGTTGAGCGCGACGGCCCATAGGCTATCTCGGGCGACGTCGACGAGGTCCCCAACAATCCTGGTGAGGTGTTTGGTCTGGGAAGCAACGATGCCGACGATTTCGGCTCTTTCTACCGGATCGAGGTCAGGACTGGCGTCGAGGATGTCGACGAAGCCGCTCATCGCAGTGAGTGGGGTACGAAGTTCGTGGGAGATGGACGCGACCAGATCGTTACGATGTTTCTCGACGACTTGACGGGTTTCGCGGATGCCTACGCCCTGGCGGGCGATGATCATCAGACCAACGACAGCGGTGGAAGCCTGCAGCATCGTGGCCCTGCCGCCCGATGCCGCCAGCGTGACGGCAAACAATGCAACAACGACGCTGTAGGGGGCCACGATCGCCGCGAGCCGGTTGGATCTGTCCACCTGGTCCCTGATTCGCGGCGGCGCCGCCAACAACACCGCGCCCAGGGCAAACAGGCCGTAGCCGCCAAGCCAGATTGCGTCCACTGCCGCTCCATCGACATACGAGCCATTGTTGAGAAGCAACACGTATGTCATGTCGGCGGCGACTGTGAGTGCCATGCCCGCACCGATCACCAGCAGGCGTCCATCGAACTGCAGCTCGCTCCGACGGGTGAAGATCATCAATAGGCCAACGAGCAAGATGAGATCGCCGACCGGGTACGCCAAGTTGACGGCGTTTTCCAAGAGCGTGGCGTTGGCGTTGATCGAGATGGCACCTCGCAGGTAGAACGTCCACGTGATGGCGGTCAACGCCACGGTTCCTGCAAGAGCGTCAAGCGTGATCCGAACCCGCTCCCACCGGCCGGACTGCAGATGCGGCAGGAGGAGAACCCCGGCGAAGATGATCGGATAACCGGCGACGTAGAAGATGTCCGCCAATCCGGGATAAGGCACCGCACCCGAGTTGAAGAGGGCGTACCAGCTCCAGATCAATTCGCCAGTCCCCCAACAACCAACACCAATCCCGAACAGTACCCACGCCACCATCTCACGCCCTCGCCGATGGCTTGCTGCCACGACGAGCAAAGCCGCGGCTCCGACCGACACCAGGGGTATCACCACATCCGACAGGAGAGACAACGCGTCCGTACTCCCGAGCTGCGCACCAAGCACCAGTGAACCCACCGCGGCCACACCCAACACGATGACCAAGGACGCCCTCACGAGAGGTGCGGAGAGGGTCGCCCAACCCTCGCGCCACACCCTGCCTACGACTGCAAACGGATGAGGCACCTGGCGCGTCCGACCGTGCTCCGGCATGACCGCCCTATCGGCACGCCGAGCATCGAAACGAAGCCCTAGACCTAAGGTCTTCCTGCCCTTTCTGGTCACGAGGACTACCAAAGGCCGACCGGACGCCCAGCCTCGAAGGTCGGTCCGGTCCCAAAGGATCGGACCTATCGCGTGACGGTCCCGACGCGTGACGCGCGTGACGGCAGCGCCCCGATGGCCAAGAGCGCGCGCAGATAGGCTCGTCCCGGTCAGGTAAGACCCGCGACCTATCTGCGCGCGCTCTTAGGTGACACTCACGGCCGCTGGCCGAGGGGAGAGTCAGCCACCCGACTATTGCAGGACATTCGCCTCTGTGGGGCCGCGTCCCGCCGGCGCACCATCGGGTATGCCTCACACCGCTCCGTCCGGCGGCGAGATGGCCGCCGGTGTCGACTCGAGTCGCGAAGCCTGGATCGACGATCTGCGCGTCGCGGTCATCGTTGGGGTCATCGGCGCGCACGTCAGCCTGATCTACGCCCTCGACGTCGGGTGGTACTACCGGGAGCGAACGGCCAGCGAGGTCGCCAAGGCCGTTCTCGCCGGGATCTTCTCGCCGGGGCTGCTGTTCGGCATGGGGCTGCTGTTCTTCGTTGCAGGCCTGTTCACTCCTCCGGCTCTCGGGCGCAAGGGTGCCCGGCGCTTCGTGATCGACCGGCTGTGGCGTCTCGGGGTACCCACCGTCGCGTATCTCCTGGCGATCAACCCGGCGATGAACTTCTTCGGCGATCGGGCGATGGGCGAGGGGGAGACGGTCGCCGACTACTTTCGTCGCACCTACTGGGATGATGTCGAGCTTGGGGTGGCGTGGTTCATAGCCGCCTTGCTTGCGTTCTCGCTGGTGTACGCCGTCTGGCGGTGGCGACGACCCGTACGAACCGAGCTCACCAGCCCTCTGCGCCGCAGCGATCTGGTGAGGGCGGGCGGGTTCATCGTCGTGACCTCGTTTCTCGTTCGCCTCGAGTTCCCGGTGCTCAGCGGCGACTCGGCCTGGGGGCTGAACCTGTGGGAGTACCCGCAGATGGCCACACTCTTCGCGCTCGGCGTCCTCGCGAGGGAGCGAGGCTGGCTATCCGCCGGGCTCTCGCCTGAGCTGCGACGTAGCTGCGGGCGGGCCGCCGCGGTCGGCGTCGTTCTCGCCATTGCCCTTGGCGTCGGCCTTACGATCACCGAAGACGTCGACCGCTTCCTCGGAGGGTTACGGCTCGAGGCGACGCTCATCCCGCTCATCGAGGCCACCCTTGCTCTTGGCATGTCGCTGTGGGTGATCGACTGGTTCCGACGCCGCGAGAACCGTGCTGGCACGCTCGTCCGTGGTCTCGGCCGAGCATCATTCGCCGCCTACCTCCTCCATGCCCCGCTCACGATCATTCTTGCGATGGCCCTGCGGGATGTCGCGGTGCCGGCCGAACTGAAGTTCCTCGGTGTCTTCTCCCTTGGCCTCTGCGCGTCGTTCGGGCTCGGATGGCTCGCCACCCGGTCGCGGGTCGCAGGCCGCATCCTGTAGGACTGCCAGCACCACCCCGGGGTCATATGGCTGAGGGTGCTGTACTCACCGCCTCCCCCCGCTCCCCCAGTCCCGGCTCTCCACGCCCTCCACCGGCCACGAGGCGAACCGGCGGGCGATCAGGTTGGTGACCCCGTCGCGGTGCTCCAGGGCGCCGTCGATCATCAGGCCGACGCTGCGGCGGGCGACGTCGCGCTGCGCCGACCACACGTCGGGGGTGACGATCACGTTGAGCAGGCCGGTCTCGTCCTCGAGGTTGATGAAGATCACCCCCTTGGCGGTGGAGGGGCGCTGCCGGTGGGTGACCACTCCGCCCACCTTGACCCTCTGCCCGGCGTGGCGGCCGCCGAGGGCTTCGGCCACCGTCATGCATCCCTGGGCGACCAGTTGGTCGCGCACGAATTCCGCCGGGTGGCGCACCGACACCCCGGTGGCCCACAGGTCGGCCCGGGCCCGGGTCACCTCGTCCATGCCGGCCAACTGCGGGGCGGCGGCGCCTTCGGCGAGAGGAAGCCGTCCCGGCCCCATCCCCGCCAGCGCCCCCGCCGCCCATAGCCCCTCTCGCCGGGTGATCCCCAGCGGGTCGAGCGCCCCGGCGGCGGCGAGGCCTTCGAGAGCCCCCACCGCCAGACCGGTGCGCTGCGCCAGGTCGACCACCGTGGCGAACGGACCGCCGACCAGCCGGGCGGCCTCGATCCGGCTGATCTCCGCCTCCCCCAGATCGCGCACGTAGCGCAGCCCCATGCGCAGCGCGGTGGCCATGCGGATCGGGTCGGTGGCGGCTCCCCGACCCCGCCGCCACGACATCCCCGAATAGGTGGCCAGGTCGCCGGGATCGGTGTCGTAGGGGACGATCGTGCAGTCGAACATCGACTCGTTGACATCGGGCCCGAGCACCACCACCCCGTGGCGCACCGCGTCCCCCACCAGGGAGTTGGGGCTGTAGAAGCCCATCGGCTGGGCGTTGAGCAGCCCGGCGAGGAACTCGGTGGGCCAGTGGTACTTGAGCCAGGCGGACATGTACACGATGTAGGCGAAGGACACCGAGTGGCTCTCCGGGAAGCCGAATGAGGCGAACCCCTGGAGCTTCTCCCAGATCTCCTCCGCCGCCGTCCCGGTGATACCCCGGCCTGCCATCCCGGCGAAGGTCTCGTGGCGCAGCTTGGCCATCTCCTCGTCGGAGCGCTTGTGGGTCATCGCCTGGCGAAGACGATCGGACTGACCCGGGCTGTACCCGGCGCAGATCCGGGCGATCTCCATGAGCTGCTCCTGGAATACCGGCACCCCCAGGGTCTTGGCGAGCACCGGCTCCAGTGAGGGATGGGGGTAGCGGATCGGCTCCTCCCCGTTGCGCCGCCGCAGGTAGGGGTGCACCGAGTGACCCTGGATGGGGCCGGGACGGATCAGCGCCACCTCCACCGCCAGGTCGTAGAAGGTCTTGGGCTTCATCCGGGGGAGCGTCGCCATCTGGGCGCGCGACTCCACCTGGAACATCCCCACGGTGTCCGCCCTGGTGAGCATCTGGTAGATCACCGGCTCCTGGTCGATCCGCGCCAGGTCGATCGCCACCCCGTGCACTTCTTCGATCAGGCCCACGGTGAGATGGAGGGCGTTGAGCATCCCCAGCGCCAGCAGGTCGAATTTGACGATGCCCATCGAGGCGCAGTCGTCCTTGTCCCACTGCAGCACCGAGCGATCCTCCATCCGTCCCCACTCCAGGGGTACGGTCTCCCACAGCGGCCGGTCGGCGATCACCATCCCGCCGGCATGGATCCCCAGGTGGCGGGGGAACCCGTCGAGGCGGCGGCACACGTCGAGGATGAAGTCGGTGGTCGCCCCCGCGGGGAGCTCCAGGTGTTCCTCGATCTTCTGGGGATTGCGGGTGTCGAGGTACTTGGTGAGCCCGTTGACCTGCGCCTGGGTGAGCCCGAAGGCCTTGCCGACGTCCTGGAGCACGGAGCGGGCCCGGTAGGTGATCACGTTGGCCACCATCGCCGCCCGCTCCCGGCCGTAGCGCTGGTAGCAGTACTGGATCACCTCCTCGCGCCGCTCCGCCTCGAAGTCGACGTCGATGTCGGGGGGCCGCCCCCGCTCCGCGGAGAGGAAGCGCTCGAAGGGCAGGCCGAGGCGGATCGGGTCCACCCGGGTGATCTCCAGGCAGCGGCACACCGCCGAGTCGGCACCCGAACCCCGTATCTGACAGAAGATGTCGCGCGACTCGGCGAAGCGGACGATGTCCCAGACGATCAGGAAGTACCCGGGGAACTCGAGGCTGCCGATCACCCCCAGCTCGTGTTCCAGGCGGGCCAGCGCCGCCGGGTCGATGTTCCCCGGGCCCTCTCCCGGATACACCTTGCGGGCGCCCTCCAGGGTGAGGTGGCGCAGGTAGTCCATCTCGTCGCGAAAGGCCCCCGGCATGGGGAAGTCGGGCAGGCGGGGGGCGACCAGGCGGAGATCGAAGGCGAGCGAGCCGCCCAGGTCGGCGGCGTGGGGCACCGCTCCCGGGTAGCGCGCCATGCGGGCCGCCATCTCGGCAGGAGACTTCAGATAGCGCTCGTCGGTGGCCGGCCAGTGGCCGTGGCCCCCATCGAGGTCGCGCCGCCCGGCGACGGCGGCGAGCACCTCGGCGATGTCGGCCTCCGACCGGTCGTGGTAGTGGACGTTGTTGGTGGCCACCAGCGGGATGCGGAGACGCGCCGCCACCTCGGCGAGGACGTCGTTGCGCAGGTCGTCGCCGGGCATGCGGTGATCCCACACCTCGAGGAACAGCCGTCCCGGGAACACCTCACGCAGCCGGGCCGCCTCCGCCATCGCTGCGGCCAGGTCGCCGGCGGCGGCCGCCCGGGGCACCGCCCCCTGGTGGCATCCGGTGAGGGCGACCAGCTTGCCGATCGTCGCCGCATCCACCAGGTCGTCCCCGGCGTACACCGGGCGGTCCTTCTCCCCGCGGAACTGCGCCCGGGTGACCAGCCGGGAGATCGCCGCGTAGCCGCGCGGGTCGGGGGCGAGGAGGACCAGATGGTCGGTCGGGGGAAGGGTGGTCGGCTTGGAGCCGTGCATGCGGTGGGTGCGGCCCCTCCGGCCGCTTCCCGCTTCCCGCTTCCCGTCTCCCGCTTGTCTTGTCGGCAGCGGGTCGCGGGCAGCGGGCAGCGGATGCTGGGGAAGCCCCACCTCCACCCCGTACACCGTCGCCAATCCCACCTCCGCGGCGGCGATGTGGAACCGGGGGGCCCCGTAGAACCCGTCGTGGTCGGTGACCGCCAGCGCCTCGTACCCCAACTCGGCGGCCCGCCGCACCAGGTCCCCGGGGTGGGAGGCCCCGTCGAGAAAGGAGAAGTTGCTGTGGCAGTGCAGCTCGGCATAGCGGGGCATGGGGAGGGGAGTCTAATCGAACAGGTGTTCGATAGACAGGTCGCCAGTCACCATCAAGACCGTCGCCCGTCTCCAGCAAAGAGCCTGCTTTCGGGGCGTATTGCGAACAACGAGCGGCCGAATACCATCCCCGACGAGTGATCCGCCCGGCCACCCCTGCCGACGTCGCCGCCGTCGCCCGCGTCCAGGTGGCCTCCTGGGAGGCGGTCTACCGGGGGTTGATGCCGGATGCGGTGATCGACTCGTTCGCGGTCGAGAGCCGCACCGAACAGTGGACTCGATTCCTCGCCGCCGAGCGCGCCGACCGGATCGCACTGGTCGCCGATCACGACGGCGAGGTGGTGGGGATGGCGTCGCTGGGCGCCAGCCGCGACCCGAGTCACGACCCGGTCGCGGTGGGAGAACTGCAGGCCATCTACGTAGCGCCCGACCACTGGGACCACGGCCACGGTCGCGATCTGATGGATGCCGCCATCACCTGGTTGCGGAGTCGGGGCTTCACCGAGGCGTTCCTCTGGGTCCTCACCGGCAACACGCGGGCACGGCGTTTCTACGAGGCCGCGGGCTGGCAGCCCGACGGCATCCGGATCGAAGTACTCGCCGGGGGTTCGTTGGAGGAGACCCGCTACCGGGTCCGGGTGGGACCTGTCGGTTGACATGACATCACAATGATGTCACTATGGCGCCGGTCATGGCCATGACCACCGAACCCGCTCCCGAGACCGCCGCGCCGGCGGGAATGCGCACCTTCTTCACGGTCTGGGGCGGGCAGCTGGTCTCGGTGATCGGGACCTCGCTCACCGGGTTCGGGCTGTCGATCTGGGTCTACGTGGAAACCGGGTCGGTCACCAAGCTGGCGCTGGTCTCGCTGGCGTTCGCAGTACCGGCCACGGCCATCTCCCCCTTCGCCGGCGCCCTGGTCGACCGCTGGGACCGCCGCATCGTCATGCTCGCCGCCGACACCGCCGCCGGCCTCGGGTCGCTGGCCATCGCCCTGCTCTTCATGGCCGACTCCCTCCAGCTGTGGCACATCTACCTGGTGGTGGCGGTCGGTGCCATCGGCAACGCCTTCCAATCGCCGGCGTGGATGGCGTCGATCCCCCTGCTGGTCCCCAAGGCGCAGTTGGGCCGCGCCAACGGGATGGTGCAACTCAACGACGGCCTCTCGCTGGTGATCGCCCCGGTACTCGCCGGGATACTGCTGGCGGCCTTCGACCTCCCCGGCGTGCTGATCGTCGACCTGGCCACGTTCGCGGTCGCCGTCGCCACCCTGTCCGTCGTCCGGTTTCCCCGGCCCGACGAATACCCCGAAGCCGCCACCGGCACGATTCGCGGCGATGCCGCCGCCGGGTGGCGCTGGGTCAAGGATCGACCCGGACTGTTCGGGCTCCTGTGGATCTTCGCGGCGGTCAATTTCACCCTGGCCTTCATCAACGTGCTCATCTTCCCGCTCGTCCTTGCCTTCGCCTCCGAGGCAGCCGCGGGGAGCGTGCTGTCGGCGGCGGGGATCGGAGCCGTGGTGGGCAGCATCGCGGTCAGCGTGTGGGGGGGACCGCAACGGCGGATCCGCGGGCTCGCCATTTCCATCGGGGTCGGTGGTCTCGGGGCCCTGTTGTCCGGGGTGCGGGCGTCGGTCCCGATGATCGCCGCATCGGCCTTCATCCTCATGGCGATAGTGCCGATCGCCAACACGGCCAGTCAGGTGCTCTGGCAGCTCAAGGTGCCGCCGGGCATTCAGGGCCGGGTGTTCGCCATCCGGCGAATGATCTCCTCGGCGATTGCCCCGATCGCCATCCTCGCCTCCGGCCCCCTCGCCGACAAGGTGTTCGAGCCCCTGTTGGCGCAGGGGGGCGCGCTGGCATCATCCGTCGGTGCGGTGATCGGCACCGGACCGGGCCGGGGCGTCGGGTTCATGTTCGTCATCGCCGGGCTGGGGACCGCCCTGCTCGGACTCCTCGTATACGCGCTTCCCCGGGTGCGCAACATCGAAACCGAGTTGCCGGATCACGTGGAGTGAGGATCCCGTCGCCCGTCGCCGGTCGCCCGCCAAGACCGGAGGGCGCAACACGGTGTCCCGACCTCCGACTGCCCGACGATCGCAGCAAGACGACGGTCTTTCCGGAGACGGGAGACGGGAGACGGCGCAACGGGTAACGGGGAACGGGTAACGGGCAACGGGGAACGGGTAGCCGCTACTTGCCCACCCACCCCGCCAGATCCTCCGCCGACACGTTCCCGCCGCAGATCACCAGGACGATATGCGAACCCAGGCGCTCCCGGACCG
>Ga0154791_117_pt1 | contig 18863 bp, 21 predicted proteins | sample Rifle2008BG16ft_FD_105799 | JGI IMG/M metagenome (GOLD analysis project Ga0154791, IMG submission 105799) | Actinobacteria bacterium RBG_16_68_21
CGATCACCAACCCCACGCCCGACAACGGCGAACACCCCCAAGTGGGCCAGCTGCTGTTCTATGTCCCAGACGCCATCGATCCGCGGTTTGGTGACGGTGACCCCGGCTCATGGTTCAACTGCTCGGGAACCGTGATCGCCGACAAGATCGTGCTCACCGCCGGTCACTGCACCTTCGCGGTCGGATCCAACGGAAAGTCGACCGATCCTCAGGGCGACCCCAAGGCAGACACCAACGGCGATGGGATGGCAGACAACGGCACGGGTGGCAACGACATCTGGTTCACCACGCAGGAGACGGTGGATTATGGGTTCCTGCCCCCCTCGTCGACCTTCGCCTGCGAGGGTTGCGGCGGCAACGCCGCCAGGTACGCCACTTGGTCCAGGGCATTGAACAAGAACCGCTCCTGGCTCCGTGGCTCCGCGCACCCCCACGACCTCTACAACGACCTGGCGTTCTACCTGCACGACGCGGGCGTTGTCGTGCTCGCCAAGTCTTCCGGTTTGAAGCGTGCCCAATTCGGGAGGCTTCCTGCTCTGGGCCACCTCGACGCCTACTTTGCACAGCCACGCGATTCGCAGCGTTTCACACCCGTCGGCTACGGCTTGCAGGGCGGGTTCCCCGGCTACGAAGGTGGTGACACCCGGTATCAAGCCTCTGTGATGCTGATCGATCAAACCGGGGTCGCAGGCCTCGGGTCAGGCATCTCGGTGCTGTTTTCCAACGATGCCGGTGCCGCCCACGGAGGGGGAACATGCTTCGGCGACTCTGGCGGGCCGGTGTTCGACGGTGACACGACCACGATCGTGGCCGTCACATCCTTCAGTATGAACCAGACCTGCACTGGAGTCGGCGGCGGTTATCGGATCGACCAGGAGGATGACCTCGAGTTCATCGGTGGCTTCCTGCGATAAGGCGCGCCACCTCAGGAGTGAGGACATCCCCGGGATTCCCGGGGGCGTCCTTGCGCCTACTCCCTCGCCACCAGCACCCGGAAGTCGCCCAGCCCCCGGGGATGGAGCAGGGCCTCGGCACCGGTGACCAGGTTGCGCCAGCGAAGCCGCTCCATGGTCGTGCCCGCCGCAGCCGCCTGGTGCTCGCGACTCTTGAGCTCCGCGATGTGCTCGAGCAGACGCCACTTCGCCAGGTACTCGTCCTGCCGCCACAACTCGGTGACCGCCCCGTGCTCCGCGGCCACCGAGGCGAGGGCGGTGAAGTTCACGTCCATCGTCACGTCGGTGAGCCCCGGCTCGCTGAGCGGATCGGGGCCGAGGTGGTGATCGCGATAGGTGCGGAGGGTTCCCTCCAACCGACGATGCTCGAGGCCCTCGGCGGTGTCTCCGTAATCGATGACGATCACCGCTCCCGAGAACAGCCGATCGAGCGAAGCGAGAAGCCACCTCCCCGCCTCTCCCTGCACCTCCACCTGGCCGCCTTCGGGCACCCGACCCCCGTAGGCCTCCGCCCAACGGGCCGCCTCGGTCCTCGCCTCGACCTCCACCCAGACAAGCTCACCAGCGGAGACGTCAACCGCCCGCTCCCGCCATGTCGGCCCGCGACGGACGACGAGTGCGGCCGGCAGGTTGTCGAGCAATTCGTTGGCGAGGATCACCCCGGTGACGCCGCCGGCGATCTCATGAAGAGATTCGACAACGTCGGCCAAGGGCAGCCGCTTCATCAGTGACCGCCGCGCCGCCGGTGATACCTCGACTGCGATGACCCGGTCGGGCGGCGGCTCGAGTGCTTCGACCAGAGGCTGCAGCAGGGAGCCGCTGCCGGCGCCGATCTCGGCAACGGTGAAGGGTACGCCGACCCGCTCCCGCTCGGCGATCACCGCATTGGCGAGCACCGTTCCGAATGATGAGCTCACCTCGGGACTGGTGAGGAAGTCTCCATCTCGTTGCGACCTGAGGATGTTGGAGCGGAAGTACCCGTCGGGACCGTACAGGGTCAGCTCCATGAACCGATCGAAGGGCATCGGGCCGGAGGCTTCGATCTCGGACCGAATCCGGCCGACCACCGGATCCCCCGACGACCCCGAGGTCACAGGATCCGTTCCGCCACGACGTGTTCGCCGAGCAGGCGGAGCACCTGGCCAGCGAAGGTCTCCGGATCTCCGGTGGTCAGGTAGGTCGTGGCGCCGGACCCGCTCCCGTCGGCGAGCCGCGTAACCTGGCGCGCCACCGCCTCGGCCGGATCGATCACCGTCACCGCCGGGCCACAAGCCTCCGCGAGGACGTCGCCGAGAAACGAGTAGTGGGTGCAGGCGATGACCATCGTGTCCACTCCTGATTCGACGAGTGGGGCGAGGTGCGCCCGCACCGGCGCCAGGGCCCCCACGGGCCAACCCTCCTCGACGGCCATCGCCCACCCCGGGCAGGGATGCGCGATCACCGTGATGCCTGCACCGTGACGACCGACGAGCTCGTCGAACACGCTGGCGTCGAAGGTCGTCGGGGTTGCCAGAACGGCGACCCGTCCGGTCTTGGTCACGGCAGCGGCCGGCTTCACCGCCGGTTCCATGCCGACAAAGGAGACGCCGGGGTGGCTGGCGCGCACTCTCCCGAGGGCTGCCGCCGATGCGGTGTTGCACGCGATGACGACGGTGGTCGCCCCCCGTTCGATGAGCCGCCGCGTGGCCTCCTCAGAACGGGCGCGCACCTCGTCGAGGGTCTTGCGCCCATATGGCGCGTGCGCCTGATCGGCCAGGTAGATGAGGTCGGCTTCGGGGAGCATGGCGCGCATCTCGCGCAATACCGCCAGGCCGCCCACACCTGAGTCGAAGAGGCCGATCATCGGCTCAGGGTACCGGCGACTGTCAGCTGCCGGAGATGTCGGGAAGGTTGATCCACCCCGGCCACTGCGCGGTCACCACCACCAGAGGGGATCTAGGCACCCAGAAGTCGATCTCCCTCCTGGTGCGCTCCGGCGAGAACCCGAACCCCCGGGTCATCGCCAGCTCGATGAGTTTGCGGCGCTCACCCCAGTCGCCGATGGGACGTCCCATCGCCGGCACGTCGGCAACGACGTCGCGCTTGAAGTGGATGGTCATCCGGGGATTGGCAACAAGGTTGGCGTACCAGTCCCGGGGACCGGGACGCCCGGAGATCACCAACCGCCGATCGATGCTGTGCAGCGCGATCTCGATTCGATGGGGGCGACCGGTCCGTCGCCCCTTAGTCGTGATGTCGACTATCCCGCCCCGCGCCAACGCCATAACGACCGGATCGGTCACGATCCTCCCGACGTACGCTGGTCAATCGTACCCGGCCGGCTCCCCGCCTCGCCCGGTACCCTCGAACTATGCAGCCATTCACCGCGTTCACCGACCTGACCAATGAGATGGCGATCCCCACGGACGGAACGCTCAGCCGGGTCCTCTTCCGCGATGAGAGAATCCGCGTCGTCGGATTCGCCTTCGACGTGGATCAGGAGCTGACCGAGCACACCGCGGCCTCGGCGGCGGTGATTCAGGTGGTCAGCGGCCGGCTGCGATTGACCCTCGGAGGCGAGTCAATCGACCTCGGGCCAACCGGGTGGGTGTACATGGCTCCGGGCCTTCCCCACTCGGTCGTCGCCGCCGAGCCGACCGTGATGTTGCTGACGATGCTTCCGGCCCGCACGGAAACCGCTTGACCCTGACGTAACGTCACTGCCAAGACCGGAACGACCAACAGGAGATGTTTGCCGTGTTCGGAGACTTCGATCCGACCGAGTACGAGGACGAGGTGAAGGAACGCTGGGGCGACACCGAGGCCTACCGGGAGTCGGGGCGGCGCACCAAGGGCTACACCAGTGAGGATTGGTCGCTGATCAAGGCCGAGGGCGAGCCGATCGTCACCGGCCTCGCCGCCGCGCTCCGCGCCGGCATCCCCGCCGACGATCCAACGGTCATGGACTTGGCTGATGCCCATCGATTGCAGATCGACAAGTGGTTCTACCCGTGCTCACCGGAGATGCAGGCCTCCCTGGGGGCGATGTACGTCGCCGACCCGCGATTCACCGCGTACTGGGACCAGTTCGAGGTAGGTCTGGCGGAATACGTCCGAGACGCGATCGTGGCAAATGCCGCACGATGAGGTTTCGCTCGCTACGGCGCGGCGACGAACGCCCTGGTGACGTCCCCGAAGAAGGCGAGTAGCTGCGGGAAGAAGCCGAAGATCACCGTCGCCGCGGCGGTGATCGCCAGCGCCAAGACCAAAGAGGGCGCCAGACGCCTGCCGGCGACCCGATCGACCGGGGCGTTCACCGGGACGTTGTCCATGTACACCCTCTTCACCACCCCGGCGTAGTACACGAGGGCGATCACCGCGTTGACCGCGGCTATGACCGCCAGCGCAATCGCCCACGGCGACTCGAAGACGCCGAGTACTGCCCGGAACATCACGAACTTGGGGAACCAACCGGCGAGGGGCGGAACGCCGGCGAGACCGAAGAAGAACACGGTGACCAGCGCCGCCAGTCCGGGGGCGTACCGGTTGAGCCCGCCCCAATCGGTGATCTCGGTGCTGCCGACCTTGTGGACAACGGCGATCACCGCGGCGAAGGCTCCTAGATTGAGGAACGCGTAGAAGAGCACGTAGGTGATCGACCCGAAGAACGCGTCGGCGAGCCCTGCCTGGTCGTAGAGCGCCGCCATGGCAAAGGGCACGAGGATGAATCCCCCGTGGGCAATCGACGAGTAGCCGAGCAGCCGCACGACATTGGTCTGTCGCAAGGCGATCAGATTCCCCACGGTCATCGACAGCGCGGCCACGACCCACAGGATGGGACCCCAGATGCTGCGCACCGGGGCAAAGGCCTGGTAACAGATCGTGAGCAGCCCGACGAAACCCGCCGCCTTCGAACCCACAGATAGGTACGCCGCCACCGGGGTCGGTGCCCCTTCATAGGTGTCCGGAGCCCAGAAGTGGAAAGGCACCGCCGAGATCTTGAAGGCGAAGCCGACAATCACGAACACCACCGCAAGGACGAGCGCCGGCTCCGACTGGAGGCCGAAGGCGGTGATCGCCTGGGCGATGCCCGCGAAGGTGATGTTGCCGGTGAGCCCGTAGACGAGTGACATCCCGAACAGCATGACCGCGGCCGAAAGCACACCGGTGAGGAAGAACTTGAGGGATGCCTCGTTGCTGCGCCGATCCCCCTTGCGCCACCCGGCAAGCAGGAACGCCGGTGCGGACACGAGCTCGAGGCCGACGAAGATCGTTATCAGGTCACGCGCCGACGCCATGATCACCGCCCCGGTCACCGACGCCAGAAGCAGGAAGTAGAACTCCCCCTGGTAGTAATCGTCACTCTCCAGGTATCCCACCGACAACAGCAGGCTGATCACACCGCTGACGATGAAGAGTCCCTTGAGCACCAGGGCGAAGTCGTCGACCACATAGGACCCGCCGAAGAGAACCCGCGGCCCGGTAGCGGCGCAACCGGCGATCCCCGAACACGCCGCCAGCGTGATCAGCGGCAGCGCAGCAGCCACCAGGCCGAGCAGCGCCGTCACCCCGACCAGATACTTGAGCCGTTCCGGCACCACCAGGTCGACGGCGATCGCTGCCAGCAGCGTGATACCGAGTATCAGTTCGGGGGCAAGGGCGTGATAGTCGAACACTCAGCCTCCGAACGCCTTGGTGACCAGATTCACCACGGCATCGTTGGTGGCACCGAACACGATCTTGGGGAACACCCCGATGGCGAAGATCGCCACCACCAGGGGCACCCAGGCTGCCAGCTCGAAACCGTCGGCGTCGTGGAGTTCCATGCCGGCCCACTCGTCCGACGGCTCACCGAGATTGACCTTCTGCAGCATCCACAACAGGTAGCCGGCGGTCAGCACGGTACCGATGGCTCCGATCACCATCGCGGTGCGGAACAAGGCGAGGTTCAATCCGGCGAGGGGGTTGAACGAGGCCAGCAGCGCCATGAACTCCCCCCAGAACCCGGCAAGCCCGGGAAGGCCGAGTGAGGCCATCGCGGTGAACGCGAGCAGACCGCCGAGTACCGGGAGAAGCTTCATGTTCCCGCCGAGACGAGACATCTCCCTCGTGTGATAGCGGTGCTGCATCGAACCGGCGAGGAAGAACAACATCCCGGTGATCAGACCGTGGGCCACCATGCCGATGACCGCGGCGTTGATGCCGACATCGGTGAGGGTGGCGATGCCCAGCATCACGAACCCCATGTGGCCCACCGACGAAAAGGCGATGAGCCGCTTCATGTCGGTTTGTGCCAGACACGCCAGCGATCCGTAGATGATGGCGATCACCGCGAGAACGGCGATCGCCGGCGCCCACTGCTGCGCCTGGGTAGGGAGGATCGGCAGGCTGATCCGAATGAACCCGTACGCACCGAGCTTCAGCAGGATCGCCGCCAGCAGCACCGAACCCACGGTGGGCGCGGCGGTGTGGGCGTCGGGAAGCCAGGTGTGCAGCGGCCACATCGGCACCTTGACCGCGAACCCGATGAACAACGCGGCGAACACCCAGGCGCCGAATGTCCCATCGAACAGACCCATCTGCCCGGCTTCGGCGAGACGGACCATGTCGAAGGTGTGCGGAGCGCTCTTGAAGTACAGCGCCAAGAAACCCAGCAGCATGAACGCCGACCCGAACAGCGTGAACAGGAAGAACTTGATGGAGGCGTAGAGCCTGGTCTCCACTTCCCGCCGGAACCCGGGCAGCCGGATCATCTTGCGATCGCCCCAGATGCCGATCATGAAGTACATCGGGAGCAGAACCAGCTCGAAGAAGATGAAGAACAGCACCAGATCGAGAGCCACGAACGTGCCGTTCATCCCGGTGGCGAGCACGAGCATGAGCACCAGGAATCCCTTCGGGTTGTGCGGCTCGGGCCAGTGGTTCCACGAGTAGACGATCGACAGGAACGTTATGAACGTGGACAGCACCAGCAGCGGAAGGCTGATGCCGTCTATGCCCACGTGATAGCGCGACCCGATCGCCGAGATCCACGACAGGTCGGTGCCGAACTGGAACTTCTCGGCACTCCCGAAGTCGAACCGCACGATCGCCGCCACCGACAGCGCGAACGAGACGAAGGCGAACAACAGCGCGATGTACTTGGCGGCCTTCTCCTGGGCCCTCGGCACCAGGAGCACGATGGCCGCACCGGCGAGCGGCAGGAACACGATGAGGCTGAGACCCCATCCGCTCTCGAACAAGTCCGTCACGCTCTTCCTCCTCCTAGGTAAAGATCAAGAAGCCCACGACCAGTAGCACCGCTCCCGCAAACAAGGCGCCGGCGTACTGTTGCACCCGACCGGTGGTCGTGTGACGCAAGGCCTCCCCGGCCTCGCTCGTGCCCCCGGCAACTGCGTTGATCGCCAGGTCGATGACACGCTGGTCGAGCCCTCCGTACACGAACCGCGCCGCCAGACGCGCCACGCCCCCGAACCCGTTGACGACGGCATCGATCAGGTTCGTGTTGGTCCAATCGACGAATCGGGCGATGGGGCCCTTGATGGGCTCGATCACGCCCCTCAAATAGAAGTCGTCGATGTAGTACTTGTGCTCCAGCAGCGGGTAGAGCACCGGGACGCGGAACCGATCACGCTCGCGCTGGGTGGCGGCGTCGCGATACCACAGGCGGGTGCCCAGGGCGACACCGGCGAGTGCCACCGCCAGACCGATGCCGGCGAGGGCGTAGTTGATCGATTCGAAGTGATGGTCGCCCATGGAGAACGGCCGCGCCGCCAGCCAGCGGGTGAAGCCCTCGTAGACGCCGGGGACGTTGGCAAAGCCGGCGACGATCGACAGGGCGCCGAGGCCGATTAGCGGATAGGTCATCACCCGGGGCGACTCGTGGGGGTGGGCGTGACCCTGGTACTCGCCGAAGAAGGTCAGATACACCGCGCGGGCCATGTAGAAGGCAGTGACGAACGCCCCGGCGATCGCCACCACCAGCACCACCGAGGCGATCGCTCCGCCCGACCCGGAGGCGTCGAACTGCACGGAGGCGAGAATCTCGTCCTTCGACCAGAAGCCGGCAAGAGGAAAGATCCCGGCGAGGGCCAGCGACCCGATCACGAAGGTGCGGAACGTCCACGGCATCGACTTCCGTAGCCCGCCCATGTCGCTCATGTTGTTGGAGTGGACCGCGTGGATCACCGATCCGGCGCAGAGGAAGAGCAGGCCCTTGAAGAAGGCATGGGTGAACAAGTGGAACAGGCCGGCGGTGTAGGCGCCCGCCCCCATGGCCACGGTCATGTAGCCGAGCTGTGACAGCGTCGAGTAGGCAAGCACCTTCTTGATGTCGTCCTGGACGAGGGCGATCAAACCGGTGGCGAAGAGGGTGATCGCACCGACCACGATGATGATCGCCTTGACGTCGGTGGCGAACCCCTCGGTCTGGAACAGCGGAAACATCCGCCCCAGCAGGTAGACACCGGCGGTGACCATCGTCGCCGCGTGCATCAGCGACGAGACCGGGGTGGGGCCGGCCATGGCATCGGGAAGCCATACGTGGAACGGGAACTGGGCGCTCTTTCCCATCGCCCCGATGAAGATGGCGAGACCGGCCCAGAACGCCACCCGGGCAAGGGCCGAGTTGCCGTCGGCCACCGCGCCGAGCACCGCATCGAAGCGGAACGAGCCGACCGTGACCCCGATGATGATCACGCCGACGAACAGCCCGACGTCGGCGATCTTGTTGGTGAGGAACGCCTTGGTGGCGGCGGCGTTGTTCTCGTGGTCTTCCCAGTAGTGACCGATCAGCAGATACGAAGCGAGGCCGACCAGTTCCCACCCGACGATCAGCTGGATCATGTTGGCCGCGGAGACCAGCACCAGCATCGCCCCGGCGAACATGGTGAAAGCCGCGAAGAACCACGTGAAGCGGACGTCGCCTTCCATGTAGCCCTTGGCGTAGGTGAACACCGCAAGACCCACGACGCCGACGACCGCATACATCATGATCGACAGGCCGTCGACGACCCATCCCCACTCGATCACGTACGATCCGATGCGGGCGATCTCCACCGAACTCTCATACGAGATGCCGGTAGAGGCGTTGGCGATGAGGAGCACCACTCCGTAGACCGCCACGAAGGCCATCGCCGCCTCGGCGAGCTCCCATCCCTTCATCGGAAGACGTTTGCCGACGAACACGATGGCGAACATCGCCACCAGGGGGACGACGGGGATCAGCCAGGCGTAACGAGCGAGCGTCCCCCCGTCGGAGAGCTGGGCGACCTCGTGGGCCGCCTCCCCGGCATATGCCAAGAGCAGGTGGGTCATCGCATCACCACCGCATCAGGTCGAGCTCGTCGACATTGGCCGAGGCACGATTGCGGAACACCAGCACGACGATCGCCAGCCCGATTCCCACCTCGGCGGCGGCGACCGTGATGACGAAGAGGGCGAAGACCTGACCCGAGCGCAGCGTGTCCTGGATGTACGAACCGAAGGCGACCAAGTTGATGTTCACCGCGGTCAGCATCAGCTCGATCGACAGCAGCACCAGCACCGCGTTGCGCCGGACCAGCACGCCATAGATCCCGATGGAGAAGAGCAGAGCGGCCAGCACCAGGAACTGGTTGATGATCATCGCTCGGGGTCCTTCCTGGCAAGCACGATCCCCCCGATCAGTGCGGCGAGGAGAACGAAGGACACCGCTTCGAACGGGATCACGTAGCGGTTGAACAGCACCTCACCCAGGTCTCCGCCGCTGGTCACGGCCCCGGAGACGGGACGATCCTCGAAGGCCAGCGTGGTCACCGTGGCGATCGTGACGAAGGTGCCCAGAGCCACCACGGCAGCAGGCCACCGGCGGGCATGGTCGAGCCGACCCGGGTCCCTGCCGGTGGGAGCCCGGGTGATCATGATGCCGAAGAGGAACAGCACGATCACCGCGCCGATGTAGACGAGAACGAGCGTCCAGGCGACGAACTCGGCACCGAGCATGAGGAACAGACCGGCGGCTCCGGCGAGGGCGATCACCAGCATGAGGGCGGAATGGACCACGTTCGGGCTGGTGACGACCCGAACCGAGGCCGCCACCATGACCAACGCCACCACCAGGAAGACCACGTTGTTGGCGTCGGAGAACCAGTTGCCCCAATCCATCAGTTCTTCTCCAGCGCCGGCGGCTTCGGCACGGTCTTCAGCCAATCGGTGAGACGCTCTTTGGGGTGGAGCATGTCGGCAATCGAACCCTCCGAGTACTCGTAGGAGGGTGACCAGAAGAGGGCATCGAACGGGCACACCTCGACGCAGATCCCGCAGTACATGCACAGGGCGTAATCGATGTCGAAGCGGTCGAGAGTGGCCCGGCTTCTCGGCCGACCCCCCGGCTTGGCGGGCGGCTGCATCTCCTTGTGCCCCTCGATGTAGATGCACCAGTCGGGGCACTCCCGGGCGCAGAGCATGCACACCGTGCAGGCATCGGTATCGAGGGCGATGACCCCGCGCGCCCGGGGCACGGGGATCTCCTTCTCCTTGGGATAGTTGATCGTGACCGGCTTCTTGAGCAGGTTGACCAGGGTCACCCACATGCCCTTGGCCAGGCCGATCCCCGGCGCCTTCATCCTCATCGCCACGCCGACCCCTCTCCGCAACCGGCACCGTAGGGCATCAGAAGACCACCTTGAACGTGGCGGTCGCCATGATGTTCACCAGGGCGAGCGGGATCAGCCAGCGCCACGCCAGCGATTGCAGCTGGTCCTCGCGCAGCCGGGGGAAGGTCCACCGCATCCAGATCATCAGGAACACCAGCACCAGTACCTTGCCGATGAGCACCAGCGGACCCAGGACGTACATGGCGTTGCTGGCGATGGGGAGCCCGGGAAGGTAGTAGCCACCGAGGAAGAGCGTGGCGGCGATCGCCGCCATCGAGAACATCCCGGCGTACTCGCCGAGGAAGAACATCGTGAAACGGATTCCCGAGTACTCGGTGAGATACCCCATCACCAGCTCCGACTCGGCGATGGGCATGTCGAACGGGATGCGGCTCAACTCGGCGAGGCTGGCGATCATGAAGATCGCAAAGCCGACCACCTGGCCCTGGAGGAGATAGGGAAGGCGCACCCCGAAGGTCCCGATGTGGAACCAAGGTTCGGCCTGAGCGGCGACGATGCCTCCCATCGACATCGTCCCGGCGGCGATGACCACGCCCACCACTGCCAGCACCAACGGGAGCTCGTAGGCGATCAGCTGGGCGGCGGCACGGAGGCCGCCCATCAGTGAGTACTTGTTCGCCGACGACCAACCGGCCATGAGCACTCCAACGGTGCCGATGGACCCTGCGGCCAGGGCGTAGAAGACCCCCAGGTCGAGGTCGCTGACGATCAACTTCGGCGAGAACGGGACGATGACGAACACCGCCAGCGTGCCCATGAGCACGATCATCGGGGCGACCTTGAAGACCGGCCGGTCGGCATCTGCCGGAACCAGATCTTCCTTCTGCATGAACTTGAGCCCGTCGGCGAGTGGCTGCGCCCATCCCCACCGACCGCCGGCGAAGTAGGGGCCGATCCGGCTCTGCATGTGGGCCGAGAGTTTCAGCTCGGCAAAGATCAGCACCAGGCTGAACCCGGGGATGAACAGCGCCACCACCAGCACCTTGATCGCCAGCAGCCACCAGAAGTTGTCGAGGATGGCGCTCATCGGTCGACATCCCCCAGGACGAAGTCGAGGCTGCCCAGGATGGCGATGATGTCGGGGACCAGCTGACCCTTGAGCAGCCAGGGCAGGATCGAGATGTTGGAAAACGACGCCGAGCGGATCTTGAGCCGGTAGGGGCCCCGACCTCCCTCAGACACGATGTGGTAGCCCATCTCCCCCTTGGGGTTCTCGGCCCGCACATAGATCTCACCCCGGGGCACCTTGATGACCCTGGGCACCTTGGCCTGCAGCGGGCCGGAAGGGAGCGTATCCACCGCCTGTATGACGATCCGGGCCGCCTGGCGGATCTCCTCGAGCCGGACCATGTACCGGTCGAAGCAGTCGCCAACTGCGCCGATGGGTACCTCGAATTCGAACTTCGAGTAGGGCAGGTAGTCGTCGGTCTTGCGGATGTCGAAGCGCACCCCGGATGCCCGCAGATTGGGGCCCGACACCCCGTATTCCAGGGCACGCTCGGCGGGAATGATTCCTATGCCCTTGGTCCGCTCGAGGAAGATCTCGTTGCCGACGACCAGCTCATCCATGTCGTCACACACCGCGAGCACGGTCCTCATCGCCTCGCGGGTCTCGGCGAGAAAGCCCTCGGGGAGGTCCTGGACCACCTTCTTCTGATCCGACCCTGCTCCGGCGGCCGGCTTGACCCCGCCCACCCGGTTGAAGTTCGGATGGAACCGGCCGCCGGTGACCCCCTCGATCAGGTCCAGCACCCGCTCGCGTTCTCGCAGGGCGTACATCAGCGGCGTCGCCGCCCCCAACTCCAACGGATACGACGACAGGAACATCAGATGGCTCGAGATCCGCGCCATCTCGGCGAGGATCAGCCGGATGTACTGCGCCCGCTCGGGAGCTTCGACACCGACGAGTCGCTCGGTGGCGACCATGAACGGCACTTCGTTGGCGAAGCCGGACACCCAGTCGATCCGATTGACCAGGGCCGTGATCTGCGGATACGTCCGTACCTCGGCGAGCTTCTCATAGCCGCGGTGCATGTAGCCGATCACCGGATCGATCTCGTTGATCACCTCGCCGTCCACCTTGGCGATGAGGCGGAGCACCCCGTGGGTGGACGGGTGCTGCGGACCCAGGTTGAGGGTCACGTCGGGGGTGACCAGCTCGACGGACACCTGAACCTCGGACAGGTTCATCGCCCGGAAGTCGCGTTCGGTCACTCGCCGTCCTCCGGCTCGGCACCCCCGGCTTCATCGCCCGCCTCGACGTTCTCCGTTGCCGGCATGTCCTCGACGTCCACCGTTCCCGGCCACGGCTTCACCTCTCGGCTCAGCAGCGGGAAGGTCTTGCGCAACGGGTATCCCTCGAACCCGTCGGGGAGGTAGAGCTTGACGAGGTGGGGATGGCCCTCGAAGAGGATCCCGAACATCTCGGCCGCCTCACGCTCGTGCCAATCGGCGCCGCCGAACACCCCGGTCAGCGAGGCGACGCGCGGATCGGACTTGGAGATGTCGGTCGAAACGATGAGCCCGGCGCCGCCACCTACATCTGACAGCCGGGACAGGACCTCGTAGCGCTCCTCCCCGGCCTCCTCGGGAGGATCGCCGACCGCCACCTCGGCGGCCCAGTCGATCGCCGACAACCAGGAGAAGAAGGGGAGATCCGTCCGCAGCGCCTCGTGAACCTCGATCCAGCGGGACGCCGCCACCCTGATCTTGGCGGTTCCGTGATCGGCCGAGAAGGAGTCGGCGCCCACCATTGCCGCGTAGCGCTCGGCGATCTCAGACGGGCTCGCGGTCACGCCTGCTCCACTTCTCCTTGATGTTTTCGTCCCGGATCATCTTCTGGAGCAGGACGATCCCATCCATGAGGGCCTCGGGCCGGGGGGGACACCCGGGCACGTAGACATCCACGGGAATGATCTGATCGACGCCCTTGGTGACGCTGTAGGAGTCCCAGTAGGGACCACCGCAGTTGGAGCACGACCCCATGGAGATGACGTACTTGGGATCGGGCATCTGGTCGTACAGCTTGCGCACCGCCGGGGCCATCTTGTCGGTGACCGTGCCCGCCACGATCATCAGGTCGGCCTGCCGAGGGGATGCGGGGAGCGGGATGATGCCGAAGCGCATCATGTCGTAACGCGGTCCGGCGGCAGCGAGCATTTCCACCGAGCAGCAGGCGAGGCCGAACTGATACAGCCACAACGAGTATCGCCGGCCCCAGTTGAGCAGCCACGAGATCGGTTTGGGAGTCTCGAACCGGTCTAGGACTCCCACTGCAGTACTCCCTTGCGAATCGCGTAGACGAGCCCGGCGAGGAGGATGGCGATGAATATCGCCATCTCGACGAGGGCGAAGCCGCCCAGCGACTCGAGGCGCACCGCCCACGGGAAGATGAACACAGCCTCGACGTCGAAGATCAGGAACAGCAGGGCGAAGATGTAGTAGCGGACGTGGGTCTGACTGAAGCCGCTGCCCACCGGGTCGATCCCGCACTCGTACGTCTGCGACTTGGTGGCCGACGGGTTGCGAGGACGGAGCAGGGCACTCAGACCGACCGCGGCGGCCACCAGCAGGAACCCGGCTGCGGCGAAGACCGCGACCGTGATGTAGTCCTGCAGGTAGCTGGTCACGCGTTCCTCCGAAGCCCCATGCGCCGCCGCAGTATAGGAAGCGGCTTCGCGGCGCCGAAAAAGGACGATGGGAGGCTGCCGGCTACCGACTACCGGCACCGGCTACCGGCAAGAGCCGAGTCGAGGACGCCCGGCGAGCCGCGAGCCTCTCTTGCGAAAAGCGGATAGCGGAAAGCGGGCAGCGGATACCCTCCCCGCCATGGGTCTTCCCGACTACACCGGTGGCGCGCTGGTCAACCTGGCGGCCGAGCTGGAGCGACGGCTGACCGGTTCCGGCCTCCACCCCGGCCTCCATCCCCATCTCGCCGCCACCATTCCCGACGCTGCCTCCTACGTGCTGGTGCTCTTCGACGGGCTGGGCGATCACCAGCTGATCCACCCGGCGGCGGCGCCTTTGCTCGCCTCCCGGGCGGCAACGATCGACTCCGGGTTCCCCACCACCACGACGGTGAGCATGGCGACCGTCGCCACCGGGATGACCCCGGCCGAACACGGCCTGCTCGGCTATCAGATGTGGCTCCCGGAGATCGGCCATGTGGTCAACACCATCAAGTGGACCACTCCGTGGGGAGAGCGGATCGACTACGACCAGCGGGGGTTTCTCCCCACTCCCAACCTGTGGGAGCGGTTGGTCGCACACGGGATCGAGCCGGTCACGCTGCAGCCGTGGAACTTCGCCGACTCGCCGATGAGCCGGGTGCTCTATCGGGGATGCCGCTTCGAGCCGTGGAATGACGTGGACGAAGCGGCGGACATCGCCGCCGAGTTGGCATTGGTGCCGGGGCGCCTGGTGTTCCTCTACCTGCCCCATGTCGATTTCGCCGCCCACGTCGGTGGCCAGGACAGCGCCGACTACGCCGCAGCGATGACCATCGTCGCCCGGACTTGGGAACGCCTGGCGCGGCGCCTTCCCGAAAGCACCGCCGCCGTCGGCACCGCCGACCACGGTCACGTCGACGTCCCCGCAGAACGCCGGATCAGGATCCCCACCGCCGCCCACGACGGCCGGAGATTCGGGGGCGACCCCCGGGCAGTGTTCGTCTACGGTGAAGGGGAATCGCTGGCGGCGGAACTCGGGGTCGAGTGGGTGGCGCGCCCCGAGATGATCGACTGGTGGGGGCCGGGAACGCGCCATCCGGCGTTCGCCGATCGCGCCCCCGACGGAGTGCTCCTCCCCCCTCCGGGGTGGAACGTCCTGCACCGTCACGCCGACGACCGGCTGATCGGCCAGCACGGCGGGGTCACCGATGAAGAGCTGCGGGTGCCGTTGCTGGTGATCGCGGGGAGTTGAAGAGGAGGGGCGCTTGGGCCGCCCCTCCTCTTCGCGTACATCTCGATCTCTATGCGGCAGCAGGCTCCCGAAGCAGCGCTATGCCGCCGGCGAGGGTCCACAGCAGCAAACCGACGTACCCGGCGAGCGTCAGCAACCCGATGCCCGAACCGGACACAAGGCCGGCGATCCCGGTGAAGCCGGCGAGCGCCACAACCCACGACAGGTACCCAAACCAGGCGGGCATGACTCCACGCTTGCCGATGGCAATGGCGGCACCGCCGGCAAAGATCGGAACCGCCAGGATCGCCGCCGCGTAGGCGGTGTACTGGAAATCCCACAAGATGCGGGTCGTCGCCGCATCCAACTCGAAGCCGCCCCGCAGTGTCAGAGCGGCGTTGGCAGCGATCGCCACGCCGTACATCGCTCCCGACACCAGGATCCCGCCGAGCACAACGACGCCGTATCCCTCGCCGTGTTCCCGGTCGCTGCGGAAGAACGGAATGAGGAATCCGGCGATAAACGGCACCATGAAGATCATGGCGAGCCCGGCCATGACGATCCCGAACTTGTAGGCATTCCCGCCGTCGGCGAGGTACTTGGCCACCTCCGAGGCCGGGGCCTCTGCATCGGGCGGGGTGCCCCAGACGAAGAACGCCACCAGGTTGAATGCAACGAACGCCACGCCGGCCCAGCCGGCCATCCTCCGGAACGACACTTCCTTGCCCTCCTCTGAGGAGACGAAGCCCCCTCGGTTAGTGAAGGGAAGACCCTAATCCGCGCCCGGGCCCGCTGACGGGCGTAGCGACGGCTTCTTCAGGCGGCGGCGTGCTCGGACCGCAACCCCCAGGCGGCGATCCCATAAGACCCGAGACCGATCAGTAGTGCGGCCAGGTACACCACGGCGGCGATCACCGGGAGCAGCCACATCACCCCGCGCCACACCACGACGCCGACGACGACGCCCAGGGCGAGCCCACCCCGGCCCCGGACGACAGCCGCCCCGAGGCGAGTGACCGCAGGGAGCGGACCGAGGAACAGGGCAATGAGCCAGGTGAGCAGGAACACCAGCGCTATCGGGATCCCCACCACCGAGAGGAACAGCGGGAGCACCAGGATCGGAGGCAGCAGCAGCATGGCCAATCCGACCGCCGCCGCCCGGCCGGGATGTTCTCCCGCCACCGCGACGGCCCGCTGCGATGTCCCCCGGAACAGCCACTGGCCGACGATCCCGGCCACGATCAAGCCGAGCAGGCTGAGAACGGCGATCACCCGGGTGAGTGCCTTGGCCCACACCGGGGCGAGTACTGGGGTGCGCACCACCTGGCCCTGCAGGCTCGCCCCGGTGGCGATCGTCGCGTCCCGCGACGCCCGGTAGAGGACGTCTCCAGACACCGAGGCCTCGTCACCGAAGCGGAGGCCGTCGGCCCTCACCTCGACGTCGCGCCCCACCCCGCCGTCGATTCCCATCCGGTAGATCTGCGCCCGCACATCCCGGCCGATCGTGCCGTCGAGGTTGGCCTCGGCGCCGAACAGGACCGCATCCCGACCGACGTCGCCGGTGACGGAGGCCTGTCCGACGAGAGCCGCCAAGTCGTCGCCGACCGAGCCGGTGATCTCGACATCCACCGCGGCGAGGCGAACCGAGCCACCTACCCGTCCCGAGATGCGCACCGGCCCACCGACCAGGCCGAGCACGTCGCCGTCCACGGTGCCGGTGATCGTCAGCTTGCCGGTGATCACGAAGATGTCGCCCTCGACGGTCCCTTCGACGATCACCGCGTCCGCCACGGCATACAGGTCCTCGTGGGCGGTGTCGGAGACGATCACCTGATTGGCGACCGCGATCGACCCCGCGACGAAGGGCAGGGCGGCAATCAACCCGACGAGGCCAATGCCGAAGATCCGTTCAGAGTGGGAGCGCATCGCGCAGCCAGGTGAGCAACGGCCACGGCACGACGCCGATCAGCACGGTGAGCACCCCCACCGCCACCAGCACGACCCGGGCACCCCCCGGCACTGGAATGTGGCCGCTCTCCTCGTCGGCAGCCTGCATGTACATGAGCACTATCACCCGCAGGTAGAAGAACAGCCCGGCAACGGCGGAGACCACCCCGACTATCACCAGCCACAAGTAGTCGGCATCGATCGCCGATCGGAAGACCGCCGCCTTCCCGACGAACCCCGCGGTCAGCGGGATCCCGGCCATGGCGAGCATGAGCAACCCGAGCATCCCGGCGAGCCATGGGGAGCGCGAGGCCAATCCGGTGTAGTCACTGAGCGGGGCCCGTCCCTGCGTCGCCCCCGACACCACCGAAGCCACGGTGAAGGCGGCGAGCACTTGCACCGCATAGGTAGCCACGTAGAACCACATGTCGGGAATCCCGTTGGCACCGGCGACCAACGCGGTGAGGATGAATCCGGCATGCGCCACCGATGAGTAGGCGAGCATCCGCTTCAGATCGCTCTGCACGAGGGCGAGGAGCGTCCCCAGGACGATCGACACCGCCGCCAGCACCGCCACAGCCGGCGCCCAGTCGTCGATCCTGCCACCGAGCGCCACGGCGAGCACCCTCGCCATCGCGGCGAACCCGGCCACCTTGGCCCCGGCGGCGAGGAATCCGGTGACCCCGCCGGGAGCGCCCTGGTAGACGTCCGGTGCCCACATGTGGAACGGAGCCGCCGACACCTTGAAGGCGAGCCCCACAAGGAGCATCGCCATTCCCGCCATCAACACCCCGGGGCGGAGCAGGATCGTCGAACGGAGATACGTGGCGATACCGCCAATCGAGGTGGTCCCCGTCGAGGCGTAGACCAGGGCGATGCCGTAGAGGAAGATCGCCGAAGCCACCGCGCCCAGCAGGAAGTACTTGAGCGCCGCTTCGTCGGCGTCGACTCGCTCTCTGGTGAACCCGGCGAGCACGTACAAGCTGATCGAGAACACCTCGAGACCGACGAACAACATGATCAGGTTCGCCGCGGCTGCCATCAGGTGAGCGCCGGTGGCGGCGATCAGAACCAACACGACGAACTCGGCACCCCGGCCTCCCTGACTGCGTATCAGCGGCCACGCCGCCATCAACCCGAGTCCGGCCAGCGGAAAGATCACCATGCCGGCGAACGCCCCGAAGCCATCGATGGCAATCATGTCGCTGAAGAACGATGCCGCGTCGGCGCCGCGGTAGTCGACCCACTGCAGGGCCACCGCCGCGGTCGCCCCGGCAATCCCCATGGCCGCGGCGATCGCCCACCAAACCGGCCCCGGTCGCCATTGGACATCGATCATCAGCAGCGCCACTACCGCCACCACGACGATCACCTCGGGAGCAACCGCGAGAAGGTTCATGTTCATGGGGCCGCCACCTTCGGTGGCGGC
>Ga0154791_106_pt1 | contig 18808 bp, 20 predicted proteins | sample Rifle2008BG16ft_FD_105799 | JGI IMG/M metagenome (GOLD analysis project Ga0154791, IMG submission 105799) | Actinobacteria bacterium RBG_16_68_21
GGATGAGCACCGCCAGCACGGTCAGCAGAGCCCCGAACCTGCGCATCCGTCTCCCTGGAGTCTCCCGGGAGCCTACCGCAGGAAGGCTCGAACGAATCCGGCCGAGGCACTCAGCAGAGCCCGACCACCACCGGGTAGGGGTTGGTGACCGGGTTGCCGAGACCCCCAGGGAACCAGCCGAGATGGAGATGGGGCACGGAGGCGTTGCCAGTCTGACCCACATACCCGACACGTTGCCCGACCTCGACCCGCATGCCGTCTACGAGGCCCGAAGCGTAAGAGCTGAGGTGGGCGTAGTACCAGGCGTCGCCGTCGTCTCCGGCGATGTACAGCCCGAGACCCCCGTCGGCATCCCAGTTGGGACTCCAGATGTAGCCGCCCTCGATGGCCACCAGTGGGGTCCCCTGGGACGCCAGCAGGTCGGTGCCGTGATGTTCGCGCCCCCCCGGCCGGGGAGCACCCCAGGTGTCGGTGAATGTGGTCGCGCCGTCCACCGGACACGTCATCAACACGCCCGGGAAGGCGGAGACCGTGGTCGTCGTCGTGCCGGAGGGCGTGGTCGTGGTGGTGACCGCGGGCGTCGTGGTGGTGGACGGCACGGTGGTGATCAGCGAAGTAGTCGTCGTCGGCGCCGTGGTCGTCGTGGTGGTCGGTATGGTCGTGGTGGTCGACGTCGCCAGGAACGCCTGCCGAGCCGCCTCCTCCTCTTCGCGCCGGATGCGCTCCTCCTCTTGGGCGTCCCACTGCGCCTTCACCGCCTGATAGTCGGCATTGGCGGCATCGAGCTCTTGGTAGATCCCCGAGACCAACGACTCCATCTCGGCGCGAAGCGCGGCTTGTTGGGAGACGGCGTCGTCCACCAGGGCCCTCTGCTGTTCGTAGTCGCGCCGGGAGACCTCGAGGCGATTCACCATGTCACGATCGGACTGGGACACAGCCGCCAGGTACACGAAACGGGCGGGAAGCCGGGCGACATCGTCGGTGGCGGTGAGCGAAGGGACCGAGGCGCCGGCAGTCATGTACATCTCGGCGGCTCGACCGCGCGCCGTCGCCCTTGCCACGGCCACGGCGCGCTCCCGGGCGGTGAGCTCGACCACGAGACGATCGAGTCGATCGCGCAGTAGCGCCTCCTCGGCCACCGCCTGGTCGTATCGGGCGACCTGGTCTCGGAGACGATCGCTGACCTGCCTGAGCTCCTCGCGCGCCCGGGCGACGTCGGCCGGGGTCACCTCCGCACCCACAGGCAATGCGACCATCAGCAGCGACCCCACCAGGGTGAGGGCCACCACCACTGCGGCCGCCGCCTTCCTCACGGCACCGCCTTCACCGGGGCGCTCCAATCCGTTTCGCCGCCGAAGAAGACGAGGCCGTCGGCGTCCAGCTTGCGCAGGTGGGCCGTCACCGAGATCGCGGCCGCGGGATGGAGCATCGGATCGACTTCCCGATACACCGCACCGACCACGTCGCCGACCGTGCGAGCCCCGGCGCGGACCGCGCGGAGGATCTGTGACTCGCGCTCCAGGCGGTGGTCGATGTACTCGTCGATCACCGCATTCGGATCATGCATCACCGGGCCGTGACCTGGAAACAGCCGGTCGAGGCCCGTTCCGCGCAGCCTGCGCAGCGAGTTCAGATAGTCGATCATGTTCTCCACAAACACCGTCGAGCCACCCATGATGTGGTCTCCCGTGAACAACGCGTTCTCGGCCCGGTAACAGGTGGACTCTGCGGAGTGTCCGGGCGTCGCCACGGCGACGACACCGATCGCGCCACACGCCACGACATCTCCATCGGAAACCAGCCGGTCGGGTCTGAAGCCGCTGCCGGAAGCGGGCCCGATCGCGGGAACATCCAGGCGCGCGGCGAGCCCGTTGGCCGCCGGAGCGTGGTCCGAGTGGAGATGAGTGACCAGCACCGCCACCGGACACAAACCTTCGAGTGCGGCGAGAACGGCCTGCCGATGTGAGGCATCGATGGGGCCGGGATCGATCACGATGACGGCGCCTTCCGACGAGAGGACCCAGGTGTTGGTGCCCGGGCCGGTGAAGGGACCGGGGTTGGGAGCGAGCACGACATCGATGTTCATGAAGGAGCCTCGGCGAACCCCTCGTCGCCCGGCAGCAGGACCCGCCACGACCCGTCGGGGGCGACCACCAGCCGGGGCTCGATCCGCACTGGGGTCGCCGACCGGGCATGGTCGACTATCTCGTCGATGGATGCGAAGTCGGCAAGCAGCTCCAGGTGACGGCGGGTGGGGAACTCGACGTACCACTCGCCGGCATCGGCCCGTCGGAGCGCCTCGCGAGGTGACACCCAGGTGGCGTCGAACACCTCATCGCCGTCGGAATCGGCCGGGGTCTCCGCCCCGAGCACGGTGACATAGAAGCGGGTGTCGTAGCGGCGTGATGGTCCCAACGGAGTCACCCAGTTGCTGAGGTATTCCAGGTGGTCGGCGAGGAATGCCGCCCCCAAGGCCACCACGGCCCGGAAGAGAGCCTCACCGCCGAGGCCGTGGGCCGCCACCGGACGATCGGTGAGAAGGATCCCGGTCTCTTCGGCGAGCTCGCGCACGGCCGCCGTTCGCCACGGTCGCTCCGCGGGGTCTCCGGTGAATCGCACCGCCTGTGCGGCGAGCCCGGAGCCGTCTCCTTGGTCGACCGCTCCGCCCGGGAATACATGGGCGCCCCCGAGGAACTCGGCACTCCAACCGCGGCGCACCATGAGCACCTCCGGCGGTGCGGATCCCCTCCTGAGGGCGATGACGGTCGAGGCGGGACGCACGACCACGGCGGAGGGATCCACAAGACGAATATAGAGGAGGGCGTCTCCTGTGCCGAGACCCTCGCCGGCACCCGAAGGCTTAGACGGCGGCGGTTCTCCTCGCCGCGGACTGGCGCCGTTCGGTCTCCGTGAGCCCGCCCCAGATTCCGTAGGGCTCACGAATCTCGAGGGCGAATTCCAGGCACTCGGCCTTCACCGGGCATACCGTGCAGATGGCCTTCGCCTTGTGCTCGCGGCGCTCCCGCTCTTCCTTGCGCTCCACATTGCTCGGCGGGAAGAACAAGTAGGAGTGGTTCCCGCGACAGAGGCCCTTCACCTGCCAGGAACGGTCGGCGGATGCCATTTCGAACACGATCGAACTCCTCCCGAGAGCGCCGACGCGGCGGGGACGGTACCAGCCGAGATGGGTAGTCGCCAGGAAAATTCTGGCTGGTATCAGCTCGTGATCTTATCCACCTCGAGGGTGACGCCGTCTATGCCGGCCACGATCACCGAGTCTCCCGACTCGATACCCGACACCCGGGTCGACCGCGCCCGCCACTCGGCGCCATCCACCACCACCAGGCCATCCGGGGCGATCGATCCCAACGCGGTGCCGGTTCGGCCTACGAGATGCTCCCGGCCGATCGTCTGAGTCGAGAACCTGGATCGGACGACGGTGGTCATGGCGAAGACGAAGAACAGCGCCGTCCCGAGCACCACGAGAAAGACGATCCACCACACGGGAATCATCTGCGGGGACGCCGACACGAACCGAAGACCGCCGAAGCCGATCAACGCGGTCCCGGCGATGCTCTTCCATCCCAGATCGTTTCGCTGGAACTCGACCACGTAGAGAACGAAACCGGCACCGATGCTCGCCAACGCCGGCCACCAGATGGGCAGCACAGCCATCCCGTAGCCGGCGATCACCAGGCAGAGGAGCGCCACGCCCGCGGCGAGACCGGGACCGGCCGAGTAGAACTCGAACACGGCGAGCGTGAGTCCCATCACGAGGAAGAAGAAGGCGGTCTCGGGCCCTACCCCCAATCGGAGCACCCGGTCGATCAGCCCCGGCTCGACGAACCGGACGTTCCCCGACGGCGACACCGTGTCCACGCCGTCGACGAGCTCATGGATCGCAGTCGACAACGTCACAGTCGCATCCCCGAGCGGGACGGTCATGCCGTCGAGAGCCACAATGAATTGACCGATCGATGGCTGCACAACATCGAGCAGGCCGGGCACGGGTGCGACCACGTCGATCGTGCCGGCGATTGCCTCGCCGGGGAACTCGGGAATGATCCCGGTGATCCGCTCGGCGTCGTCACCGTGCCCGGCGACGAGTGGGGATGCCCAGCCGATCTCGGTCCCGGGGGCGGCCCCGCCGATCTTGGCCACCGCGGGGAGCAGAGCGGCCATCCCGTGGGCGACCGCAGGAGCCGGACCGACCCAGACGGCGACCGGAACGGGAGGGTCGGCCAGCAGGGCGAGCAGGTCGGTGGCATCGTCGACCAGAACCGCCGACACATCCACTTGCAGGATGACAAGCGACGCCGTCGAGTCCTGGATCGCTTCGGTGGCGAATACGAGGAGGCGGCCGTCCATTGGTCCGCTGAGCACGACCACATCGACACTCCCGTCCGCGGCTTCGGCCGGACCGAGAGGCCCCAGGACTGCCAGGGCGAGGATGAACAGGGCGATGAGTCGGCGACGCACGATGCGCGATGTTAGGAAGCGAACGCGCCCGCCCCGCCCGACCCGCCAGTACCACGACCCGTGGTCGACATTCGCGCCAGGTGGCTGGCAATGGCGGTGCCACTAATCTCTCCGGCATGGCCGAAATCGTCGTCGCCGCCGACACCTCCTGGGTGATCAACGACGTCCGCGCCGCCCTCGGGGATGAGCGATTCACCATTCACGAAGTCGCCGACCCGCGTGCGGTCGTGGCTGCCGTCGGCGAGTTCGCGCCGGCGGTGGTGATCGTCGACCTCCAGATCGGATCGATGGGTGGGATGGCGATCACGCGAGCGGTGCGGGACGCCTTCGCGGGAGGCGTCGAGACCGCGCCCCCGGTGATCCTCCTGCTCGACAGGGATGCCGATGCCTTCCTGGCCGGTCGCTCGGGTGCAGCGGGATGGGTCCGCAAACCTTTCTCGTCGGGCGACCTCCGCGCGGCGATCGATCAGCTCGTTCCCGCACCGTGACCGGCTCGGAACCTCCCAGTACCCGTCCCCATCGGGGGATTCCGTGACGGGTCTTGAGGTCACCTACGTCATCATCCTCGCGGCCTGCATCCTCGCGTCCGGGTTGTTCTCCGGATCCGAGACCGCCCTGGTGTCGGTGCCCCGAGAGCGCGTGGAACAGCTTGGCGAGGACGATCGTCGTACTCGCCGTCTCAAGTCGCTTCTGGACGAACCGGAGGCGATGCTGAGCACGCTCCTCGTCGCCAACAACTTCGTGAACATCCTCGCCGCTTCGGTGGCCACGGTGCTGTTCGTCGACCTCCTCGGGTCGCAGTGGGGACCGTGGATCGCCACCGTGGCGGTCACCGCCGTGGTTCTCGTGGTCGGCGAGATCACGCCGAAGAGCCTGGCCACCCGGTTCCCGGAGAGGTTCTCGCTGGCGGTCGCCCCGACGATATGGCGGCTCGAGCACATCCTCCGGCCGATCGCTCACGTGTTCGTCGCGATCGCCCGTGGCCTCTTCCGCCTCTTCCGTGTCGGTGCGGGGAAAGATCACCGGTCCGTCACCGACGAAGACATCCGGGCGCTGGCCAGCATCGGCGAGCGCAGTGGGGGTATCGAGTCCGCCGAGCGGGAAATCATCCACTCGCTGTTCGAGCTCGCCGAGCTCAGCGTCCGTGACGTGATGACGCCGCGCGTCGACATCTACTCCCTCGAGTCGCCGGTCTCCATCGACGATGTCCGCCGCGCGGTGGGTGAGACACCACACAGCAGGTACCCGGTCATCAAAGAGGACATGGACCATGTGATCGGGGTCCTCTACGTCAAGGACCTGCTCGCCATGCCCAGTGAACCGACGACCAGCGACATCCACCGCGTCCTCCGCGACCCGGTGTATGTCCCCGAGTCGAAGTCGGTCCTCGACCTTCTACTGGAGATGCGAGCCAATCGACTCGCTTTCGCCGTTGTCACCGATGAGCACGGGGGTGTCGACGGCATCGTCACCATCACCGACCTGTTGTCCGAGTTGGTCGGAGAGCTCCAGGACGAATACGACGACGACGAGCCGCCGATCGTGACCCTGGGAGCGGGTCGGTGGATCGTCGACGGCCGCTTGTCGGTGGAAGAGCTCTCGGAGGTGATCGGGGCGGAGTTGCCCGCCGGGGAGTACACGACGGTCGGCGGGCTCGTCCTCGACCGTACCGGTCGAGTTCCCGCCGTCGGCGACACCGCGGTGATCGACGGCATCCACATCGAGGTGACCCGCATGGCCCGCAATCGGGTCGATCGGGTGGTGGTCAGCAGGGAGAAAGGATAGGAGGCAATGCGCAATGCGCAATGCGCGACTCGCAACTCGCAACTCGCGCCCACGGGACCTTGGACCTTGGAAAGCCGCTCTGGTCGCCCGTTTCCCGACTCTCGCAAGAGCCGCGCCCGACACGGCGCGAATAGCGGCACCCGGTGCAGGTAGCCGGTAGCCGGTGCGGGTGCGGGCAACGGGCGACGGGAGAAGGCCCCCAGTCTCCTGGGGGCCTTCTCCTGGGGGCCTGTGGTCGGGACGGCCGGATTTGAACCGGCGACCTCATCGTCCCGAACGATGCGCGCTGCCAAACTGCGCCACGTCCCGATTCGGGAGGGTGAGTGTAGTGCCCGGCCTTCCCTCGGACTTCGTCCGGACCTCCCGGCCTGCCGTCCGGGCTATCAGATCAGCAGTTCGGCGATCTGCACCGCGTTGAGGGCTGCGCCCTTGCGGAGATTGTCGCCCACTGCCCACAGTGATATCCCCCCCGGACGCCCCACGGTCGCCCGGAGCCGTCCCACCAGCACATCGTCGTGACCGGCCGCGTCGAGCGGGGTGGGCACCCGGTCGGCCCATACTGCAACACCCGGTGCGGCCGAGATGAGTTGCTCAGCCTCGGCGACATCGAGATCCCGGGCGAACCAGGCGGTGGCCGCGATCCCGTGCCCGGCTACGACCGGCACCCGCACGCAGGTCGGTTCCACCAACACTGCGGGCGCGTCGAGGATCTTGCGGGTCTCGTTGACCAGCTTCCATTCCTCGTCGGTGTAGCCGCCCTCGGCGAGCCCGCCCGCAAATGGGATGACGTTCCAGCCGATCGGCCGGGGGTAAAAGCCGGGCGGCGGCGGGGTCCAGGTCCCGTTCCGCAGTGCCTCGGGGTCGGCTGCGAAGTGAGCGGCCTCCTCCACGAGGGTGGCGACGCCCTTGTGACCCGAACCGGAGACCGCTTGGTAGGACATCGCCACCAGATCGGTCAGCCCGGCGCCATGGTGCAGGGGTGCCACCGCCATAAGCATCACCATCGTCGTGCAGTTCGGATTGGCGATGATCCCGCGATGTGACGCCGCAGCGGCGTCGTTGACGCCGACAACGACCAGCGGCACATCGGGGTCCATTCGCCACGCGGAAGAGTTGTCGACCACCACTGCCCCGGCTTCGGCAAACCGGCGGGCATGCTCCTTCGATCGCGCCCCCCCGGCGGAGAACAGGGCGATCTCGATTCCGGTCGGGTCGGCAGCGGAGAGATCCTCGACCTCGACCTCACCCCACCCGGTGGTCACCTTCGAGCCGGCGGACCGCTCCGATGCCATGAGCCGCAGCGACCCGACGGGGAACCGGCGGCGCTCCAGGGTGGCGATCATCTCGCGTCCCACCACTCCGGTCGCGCCCACCACCGCCACGGATCGATCCATCACGGCGCCACCACCTGCTCCGCGGTGATGAAGGCGTCGTGCAGGCGGCGCACCGCCTCGTCCACCTGGGAGGCGGCAATGACACACGACACCCGGATCGGAGAGGTCGAGATCATCGCGATGTTGATCCCCGCATCGGCCAGCACGGAGAACATGGTGGCAGCTACCCCGGGATGTGCCCGCATGCCCGAACCCACGATCGACACTCGACCCACCTGATCATCTACATCGAGGCCGGCGGCGCCGATGGCGCGCGCCGTGGCCTCGGCGATCGGACGAGCCACGTCCAGCAGCTCCAGAGGCACGGTGAACGAGATGTCCGTGGCACCTTCACTGGACACGTTCTGCACGATCATGTCGACCATCACACCCTCGACGGCAAGTGGGGTGAACAGCGAAGCCGCCACACCCGGCGTGTCGGGGACCCCGCGCACGGTCACCTTGGCCGTCGAGGTGTCGTGTGCCACCCCGCTGACGATCGGCTGCTCCATCGTGGCCTCCTTCACCCAGGTTCCGGGCTCGTCGTGGAATGAGGAGCGCACGTGAATGGGTACGTTGAAACGCATTCCGAACTCTACGGACCTTCCCATCAGCACCCGCGCCCCGGCGGAGGCGTACTCCAGCATTTCTTCAAAGGTGATCTCGTCGATCTTGCGGGCACCGGGCACGATCCGGGGATCGGCGGTGAACACCCCATCGACGTCCGTGTAGATCTCGCAGACGTCGGCGTGAAGCGCCGCCGCCATCGCCACCGCGGTGGCATCCGATCCCCCGCGGCCGAGCGTGGTGATCTCGTGGGTATCGGGCGACACCCCCTGGAAGCCGGCGACGATCACCACCTTGCCCGCCTCGAGACCTTCCTCCACGCGGAAGGCTTTGATGTCGCGGATCTTGGCCTGGCCGTGCGACGTATCCGTGAGGATGCCGGCCTGGGAACCGGTCAGGCTCATGGCTTCCACGCCCTCGTCGCGGATGGCCATCGCCAACAGCGCCATGGAGATGCGCTCCCCCGCCGTCAGCAGCATGTCCAGTTCGCGGGGGTGATGCTGGTCGCTCACTTCGCGGGAGAGGCGGATCAGATCGTCGGTGGTACGGCCCATGGCCGACACGATCACCACGACCCGGTCTCCGGACCGCTTCCGCTCGGCGACACGCCGGGCAACATTGCGGATCCGGGACGCGTCACCGACCGAGGTGCCGCCGTACTTCTGCACGACGAGAGGCATCGGGGAAGTCTAGGAAGGTACCGGCCACCAGCTTCCTGCCAGCGCCACCTGCGCGACGCCCGCCATGGGCACTTCTGACTCCCAATGGCGATTCGTCAACTGCTCTGCAGTACCGTGACCTTCCTCATGTCCCTGCGCAGGCTTCTCGCCCCCACCGTCGCCATCGTGCTCCTCGCGGCCGCGTGCGGTGACGACGCCGGAGGGGTGATCACGTCTCCGGCATATCAGGCGTTCCGCGACCAGCCGACCGCCTGCGAGGCGAACCGGCCGCCGGCAGCACACGAGATGAGTTTCGACCGGCTCGACGACCTCGGCCTGGGAGACACCGTCTCCGCGGTGCTCCACACCTCGTGCGGGGACATCACGATCGACCTCTATCCCCAGATCGCCCCGGCAACCGTCACCAGCTTCGTGTTTCTCGCCGAACACGGATACTTCGATGGCACTGTGTCACATCGGATCATGCCCGACTTCATCGTCCAATTCGGCGACCCCACCGCCACCGGCCGGGGCAACCCGGGCTATGCCCTCCCCGACGAACTGCCTCCCGATGGGTTCCCCTACGGGCCGGGGGTGGTGGCGATGGCCAACGCCGGTCCCAACACCGGAGGCAGTCAGTTCTTCATCGTCCTCGGGGACACCGAGCTTCCCACCGCGTACACCGTGTTCGGGTCGGTCGCCTCCGGAACGGAGACGCTCAGCGCCATCCAGAGCGTGCCCCTGGGTATGCAGCCGACCGGGTTGGAACAGAGCCGGCCGCTGGAAACGGTCTACATCGAGTCGGTGGAGATCGAGAGGTGAGCGTTGCCCTCACTCCGTTCGGGCAGCAATTCGTAGTTCGCAATATTCGCCGCGACTCTCTTGCGGGTAACCGGTGACTGGGAACTGGTAACCCGCAATGTCCGTCGACCTGCACACCCACTCCACCTACTCGGACGGTTCCGATGACCCCGCCCGGGTGGTGGATCACGCCGTCGCCGCCGGACTGACCGCCGTCGCCCTAGCCGACCACGACAACTTCGAAGGGATCCCTGAGGCGGCCGCGGCGGCCAGGGGACGAGTCGAGCTCATCCCCGGCGTGGAGATCTCGGTCGACTGGGAGGGCCGGGCAATGCATCTCCTCGCCTACTGGGTGGGGACCGAGCCGGGTCCGCTCGAACAGGCGCTCGACGCGGTGCGGGCCGGTCGGGCCAACCGCAACATCGAGATCGTCGACATCCTCCGCGGCATGGGGATCGACATCACGGTCGATGAGGTGTTGGCTCAGGCGGGCCATGGGGTCGCTGGCAGGCCGCACATCGCCGCGGTGCTGATGTCCCACGGGGTCGTCGAGTCGGTGGCCCAGGCCTTTGACCGGTACCTGGCCAGCGGGCGCCCCGCCTACCGACCGCGCCGACGCCTCCCGGTCGACGAGGCCGTGATTCTCACCAGGGCATCGGGCGGTGTCTCCGTCGTTGCCCACCCCCACACGGTCGCCGATGACGAGAGCGACTTTCGGGGGACGTTCGCCGCAATCGCCGAACTGGGGATCGACGGCGTGGAGTGTCATTACCCGGAGTACCCGACGGAGATGCGGAGCGACCTCGCCTCGTGGGCAGACCGCCTCGACCTGGTGCCCTCAGGGGGCAGCGACTACCACGGAACGTACAAGCCGGGATTGGTCGTAGGGATCGGCCGGGGTGACCTGGCAGTACCCGACGAGACAGTGGCGCGGCTCGCCGAACGCCGGAATCGTTAGGACTTCAGCCGGCGAACCCTCGTGGATAGCGCCCACCACCACCCGGCTTCGGGGCGAACGCCGCCTGGAGCGCTCCCTGGGCGAAGGCTCCGTCCCCGCCACCGAGGCCGGCGGCGTACCGGTACAGCGAGGTCTGGAAGATGCCGCTGAGAGCCGACATGACCATCGCCACGGTGAGCACCCACACGACGGCGGCGGCGATTCCGATCACCGCGATGGCTCCCCCGGCAGCCACGACGGCCGCCACCAGCAGGAAGGCCGGCAGCATTGCCACGAAGCCGATCAGCCCGAATCCCACCTGGGCCGCCACGTTCTCTCCCCACGTCTTGCGGAACATCTCCCCGGACCGCCTCACGGCATCGCCGACACCCACGTCTTCGATCACCAGTACCGGCAGCACGAGGAACGTGACCAGCGACCAGGCGACACCGGCGATGCCGCCGATCACTCGCCCGACCACCCCGGCGCGCTCCTCGATGGCCCGAAGCACGATCGACACCGTCGCCGAGACGAGCGCCCACGGCAGGATCTTGCCAACCCGGAGCATCGCACCCCGGATGGCCGATCCGAGAGTGGGGTCACCCCCGGAAAGACGTTCATTGGCCGCGTGAACCAGAGCGGCATTGAAGAAGATCGTGATGAAGGCCAGAACCACGTAGGCCAGAAAGAGCAGGGCATACCCGACCGCCCCGGGGTCTTGGATCGCGGTGCCGCGGTCCGTCAGGAGAATCGGGGCAAGGAAGCCGGCGGCCACCGCGATCGTGGCCACCAGCGACAAGACCGGGAGCGCCAACAACTCCTTGTCGGCCTTCAACACCCGCCACGATGCCTTGGCCAGATCCCAGGTGCGTGCGATGCGTCCCATCAGGGCGAGTGTACGACCCCGCTGAAACCGGCCGATCGCATCCCTTAGGCACCAATCACCCCCGTCCGATAGAACGGGGTGACCAGGAGGAGCGTCGTATTCCGGCGCTACGAGGCACCCGTGGACTACGGGGCATTCCGCCCATGGCTGCAACGCGCCAGGGCGAGTTTCGGTGGCGTCCTCATCGGCGCCAGCGCGGTCATCGTCTACCAGGGATCGGCATATGCCTGGATCCCACTGGCCATCTCGTCGCTGGTGGTGGTCGACGCCCTGGTCCGTATCCGCATTCCCTCGGGGGCCATCGGTTCCATGGTGCTCGATGCCACCGCAGCGGTGATCGCCCTGGGACTCGTCGATGGGGCAGAACCGGTGCTGGTGGCCGCGGCTGCGTACTTGATCGCCGGCTCCATCGCGTTCGCCGGCACCCGGGGCCTCGTCGTGACCTCGGGGGCCTTCCTTGGCGCCATGACGATCGTGCGGCTGGTGCCGGTACCCCACGTCGCCGAGGTGCCCCCGGGCGCGCAGTTCGTGGTCTGGGTCGCGGTCGCGGTGTTCCTGGCCGCCTCCGTGCTCGGCCTGATCGTGGCCACCGCCGCGATGCACGAGGCTCGCACAGCCCAGCAGGGAGCCCTGGAGACCGAACGGCGCGCCGCGGCGATGCGCAACGAGTTCGTGTCCATGGTCACTCACGAACTGCGGACGCCGCTGACGAACATCGCCGGGTTCGCGCTGACGATCCACGACAACTGGGCGGACCTCGACCCGGCCGAGGTCCAGGAGTTCTTGGGCATCATCGTCGGCGAGGCCGAGCACCTCGGGCACCTCGTCGAGGACATCCTCGCCATTCCCCGACTGGAGGCGGGGCGCCTGCTGCTCGACGTCACCGACTTCCCGCTGCGACCTGCGGCCTACAGGATCGCCGATCTCATCTTCCCCGCAGGAGGCGATCGGTCGGCGTCTGTATCGGTGGGTGGGAACATCCACGTGACCGCCGACCCCAACCGCGTGGAGCAGGTGCTCCGCAATCTCCTGGAGAACGCCCGCAAGTATGGCGGTGATCAGGTGACGGTCGAGGCCGCCCGCGACGGTGACCAGTACGTGGTCGTCATCGCCGACAACGGGCCGGGAGTTTCCGCTGAGTACCGCGACCGGATCTTTCAGCCCTTCGAGCAGGTGAGCAGCGGGAACACCCGCACCGGTTCCGGCTTCGGTCTGGGCCTGGCGGTGGCCAAGCATCTCGTGGAAGCGATGGGGGGGCGTATCTGGTACGAGCCGGGCTTCCCGGTCGGCGCCCGATTCTGCTTCACCCTCCCCGCTTCGAGCGCTCAGGCCCTCCCCGACGCCACTGCGGTCGCCTAGACCCCACCCGACTCCGAACGGCTCGGTGATTCTCGCATCGCGCGGGGGACGGCCCGATCCGCCGGTGGTGGGTCGACCGGACGCGGCCTACCCGAGGCGACCCAGCGACCCTGCGTGAGTGGCGCCGGAGGGATCGCCTCGAGGATCGACAGCTCCTCCCAGAACCGTGCCAGCGCGGCCAGCACCGCGGCCGTTTCCAGCGGACCGATGCCGTCGCCGAATTCGACGGTCATTCGACCTCCACGAGCTCGACGAGCGTCGACGCGAGGGAACGAGGATGGACGAAGGCGATGCGATGCCCACCCCCTCCGATGCGGGGAGTCGTGTCGACCAGTTCGGCGCCGGCTGCACCCAGGTGAGCGAGAGCCGCTTCGATGTCGGCCACTTGCAGGGCCATATGGTGGATCCCCTCCCCGCGGCCGGCGAGGAATAGCCCCACCGGGGACTCGGCGGAGAGCGGCATCAACAGCTGCAGGTACGACCCGCCGAGGGGGATCATCGCCTCCTCGACACCCTGCTCCTCCACTCGCTCCCGGGACACCGGTTCGAGGCCGTATAGGCGCTTCACCTCGGCGAGGGCCCCATCGAGGTCGCGCACCGCGATCGCGGTGTGATGCAGGTTGAGGGGGAGCATGGGGGGAGGTTACCGGTTTGTCGCTGTCCGCTGTCCGCTGTCCGCCGTCCGCTATCCGCTGTCCGCTATCCGCTATCCGCCAAGGTCCTGCTGGTGTCTGGTGTCTGGTGTTTGGTGACTGGCGTCTGGCGTCTTCTGCTCCTCCCGTACCATTGGCGGCAATCGACCCAGAGGGACCCCATGCCCACCGTCATCACCGGCATCGCCCGCACTCCGATCGGCCGCTTCGGCGGCGCGTTCCAACCGTTGCAGGCGATCGATCTGGGAGCAGCCGCCATTGCCGCCGCCCTGGATCGGTCCGGCCTCGATCCCGGCCTGATCGACGAAGTCCTCTTCGGTCATGTCATCCAGGCCGGAGCCGGCCAGATCACCTCACGGCAGGCGGCGGCCAAGGCCGGAGTCCCGATGACCGTCCCGGCCACGACCATCAACAAGGTCTGCCTGTCGGGCATGGCGGCGATCGCCATGGCAGATCGGAACATCCGTTTCGGCGAGTCCCGGTTCGTCGTCGCCGGCGGCATGGAGTCGATGACCAACGCCCCCTACCTGGTCCCGAGCGCGCGCTGGGGCGCCCGTATGGGTGAAGCGCCGATGGTGGACAGCATGACCCACGACGGCCTCTGGTGCGCCTTCGACAATTGCACCATGGGAGAGTCCTCCGATCTGAAGAACGCCGCCCTCGGGATCGGGCGCGCGGAACAGGACGAGTGGTCCGCCGAGAGCCATCGCCGCGCCGCGGCGGCCGCCGGCGGTGCCGGCTACGAGGGTGAGATCGCCCCGGTGGTCGTGCCGCAACGGAAGGGTGATCCCGTGACGGTCACGGCCGACGAGGGAATCCGGCGGGACACCACCGTCGAGTCGCTCCGCGCCCTCCGCCCGGCCTTCCACGCCGAGGGAACGATCACCGCAGGGAACGCCTCGCAGATCTCCGACGGCGCCGCCGCAGTGATCGTCGCAGACCGCGCCGCCGCCGAAGCGGCGGGCCTTCCGGTGTTGGCCGAGATTCTCGGATACGGCCAGGTCGGCGGACCCGACGCCACCCTGCACGAGCGTCCCGCCGCGGCACTCTCCATCGCCCTCGATCGCGCCGGACACGTCTCCGCCGACCTCGACCTCGTGGAGATAAACGAGGCGTTCGCCGCCGTCGCCCTGTGGTCGGCACGGATGCTCGACCTCCCGCACGACCGGGTGAACGTGCACGGCGGAGCGATCGCCCTGGGGCACCCATTGGGCGCCACCGGAGCCCGAATCGTCGTAACGCTGATCAACGCGCTGCGCGCCCGGGGCGGTGGGCTGGGTGGAGCCGCCCTGTGCGGAGGCGGCGGGCAGGGCGACGCGCTGGTCTTGCGCGTGGCAAGTTGAAAGGCTGCCGCGGCTAAAGCTCGCGGCGCCCAGCCAGTGCCCGGCCCAGCGTGATCTCGTCGGCGTAGTCGAGATCGCCGCCGACCGGCAGGCCGCTGGCGAGTCTGGTGACCTTCACCCCCAGCGGCTTTAGCAACCGGGCCAGGTAGAGCGCGGTGGTATCGCCCTCGACGGTCGGGTTGGTGGCGACGATCACCTCGACGATCTTCTCATCGTCGACCCGGACCACCAACTCTCGCATCCTTAGCTGGTCGGGCCCGATCCCTTCGATCGGGGAGATCGAGCCCCCCAGCACGTGATACCGGCCCCGGAACTCCTGGGTGCGCTCCACAACCACGATGTCCTGGGCACGCTCGACGACACACACCTCCGAGGAGTCGCGGCGGAGATCCCGACAGATCGTGCACTCCTCGGAATCGGTGACGTTGAAGCATCTCCTGCACAGCCGCACCTGTTCCCGCATCGCCACAATCGCCCCGGCAAGCCGGTTGGCATCCTCCGCCTCGATGTGGAGGATGTGGAAGGCGAGACGCTGCGCCGACTTCTGTCCGATCCCGGGAAGCCGTGCGAGTTCGTCGATGAGGCGCTGCACCGGCGCTTCGTACATCACCCGAGCAGCCCGCCGAGGTCGACGCCGCCGATCGCCCCGAGGGATTCCTGCATCGACTCCGCCACCGAGCCGAGCGCCTGGTTGATCGCGGCGACTACCAGGTCCCCGACCAGTTCGGGATCATCCGGGTCGAGCACCGACGGGTCGAACGCCACCGACGCGATGGAACCATCACCGCGCGCGACCGCCCTTACCACACCGCCGCCCGAGGTCCCGGTGAATGTCCGTTCCGCCAGTTCGGCGCGGCGGCGATCCATCTCGGCCTGCAGTTCCGCAGCCTGCTGCATCACCTTGCGCATGTTGGGCGGCATCTGGCCACCGGGGGGTCGGCGGGACATGGAAACCTCAGGGTACCGGCCCCACCGAGAGAGATGGGGAACCACGCACCGGCCACCGGCTACCGGCTTCCGGCACGAGAGCCAGGAGCCCTCTGCTCAGCGGAAGCGCGCTCTGAAGCGGATAGCGGGCAGCGGGCAACGGGCGACGGGCGACGGGCGGTGCTAGGAGTCCTCCACCACCTCGCCGCCGAGCAGATCGACGATCAGCGATGCCGGATCGACCGCCCCGCCTGCCGCCTCCTCGAGACTGTCCCGCTCGGGTGCCCGTCGCGGGTCGTCGGCGACCGGAAGAGTCGCCGGCTCGGCGTCGTCACCCGCCCGATAGCGCACCCCGACCTCGCCCCCCAGCGACTCGGACAGCACCCGGACGACGATGCCGTTGAGGTGATCGTCCTCGGATAGGGCGTCGAGATGGAACGGCAGGTGACCGGGGATCTCCAGCACCAGGATCGATCCTTCGACGGCGACGGGACGAGCCTCCCGGAAGAAGGCGAACCGGCGCGGGCCGGATTCCTCCCGGATCTTCGCCACCACCGCCGGCCATCTGTCGTCCACGGCATCGAGATCGAAGGACGCCGGCGGCACCACTGCAGCGACGCGGGGCTCCTCGCGTGCCGGCGGCACCGGCTCTTCGTCCTTGTCGGCCGGTGCCGCGGCCGCCGGACCCGGGTCGCCCTTCTCGGAGAGGAGGGCCGCTTTGGTGTCGGTCGCTGCGGGTCGCCGGACTCCCCGATCCTCGCTCTCGCCCGGAGCAACCGCCGCCGGCTGTGGTGCCCGCCGCATGCGGTCCTCGATGCGATCGACTCGGGCAGCGATCGACGCAACGTCGGACGAGGTCTCGGTCCGGGTCATTTGCAGCATCGCCAGCTCGACGACGAGCCTCTCCTCCCGTCCCTCTCGCAATTCCACCAGTGCATCCCCGAGCCGATCGATGCAGCGCAATACATCGGCGGGCGGCAATCGCTTGGCCAGGGTGCGCCACTCGGCGATGACTTCTCGCGGCTCGTCGACGATCTCATCCAGGTTCGGCGAGTACTGGGCGAGAAACAGCCCGCGAAAGAGCTCGATGGAGTCGGCCACAAAGCGGCGGAGGTCGGCTCCTTCGGAGGCGAGTCGAGCGATCAGCATGAGCACCACGGCGGCGTCCTGGGCGGCGACCGCGTCCACGAGTTGCTCGAACGCGTCGGGTCCGGCGAGGCCGAGGGCACGAGTGACGCCCCTGGGATCGACTTTGCCGTCGCCGAGCGCCGCCACCTGCTCGAGCAGGCCGAGGGCGTCTCGGAGGCTCCCGGTGGCGTGCCGGGCGATCAGCGCCAGGCCATCCGGAGTCGGCTGCATCCCCTCGGCCGATGCGACTGCTCCGAGGTGCTCGACCAGCGCCTCGGATCCGATGGGCCGGAAGTCGAATCGCTGCGTACGGCTGCGAATCGTGTCGGGGAGCTTGTAAGGCTCGGTGGTGGCGAGCACGAAGTGGGCGTGCTCGGGGGGCTCCTCCAGGGTCTTGAGGAGGGCATTCGCCGCAGCCCGCGACAGCATGTGGGCCTCATCGAGGATGTAGACCCGCCGGGCTCCGCCGACGCTGGCCACCGTTCCCACATTGGCCCTGATCTCGCGAACGTCCTCCACCTTGTTGTGCGACGCGGCGTCGAGCTCGATGACGTCCATCGAGGAGCCTTCGGTGATCCCGACGCAGGAGTCACAGAGGTTGCACGGCTCGCCGTCGGGGCGCCGGTTGGGACAGTTCAGTGACTTGGCGAGGATGCGCGCCGTCGTGGTCTTGCCGGTGCCGCGCGGGCCGGCGAACAGGTAGGCGTGAGCCACCTTCTCGGCCTGGATCTCGTGGGCGAGGGTCTCGGTGACATGCCCCTGGCCGATGACCTCGGAGAACAGCTGCGGCCGGTACTTGCGGTAGAGAGCCTGATAGACGGGCACCGGGCGATGGTACCGGGCACCCGTGTCCAGGCGGAGGGAGGCCATTACTCGTTGCCCGTTACCTGTTACCCGTCACCCGTAGGAGGGTCACCCGTCACCCGTCGCCGGCAAGAGGCGTTCAGGCGGGATTTCGCTCATCGCTCATCGTCGTCGAATCGCCAGCTGCTAATTGCCAATTGCCAATTGCTCATCGCCCTCGAAGTCCAACGCCACGTCCAGGGCGGGGGCGCTATGGGTCAGCCACCCGAGGGAGATCACGTCCACCCCGGTGGCGGCGACCGCGGCCACATTCTCCGGAGTGATCCCTCCGGAGGCCTCCAGGACGGCTTGCCCCGAGGTTCGCGCCACCGCGGCTCGCAGGTCGTCGAGGCTCATGTTGTCGAGGAGGATGACGTCGGCGCCGGCGGAGAGCGCCTCATCGAGCTGGGCAAGTGAGGTCACCTCCACCTCCACCTTGGTGAGGTGCCCCACCGTGGAGCGGGCCGCCTCGATCGCGGCCGTGACCGAGCCGGCGACGACGAGGTGGTTGTCCTTGATCAACACCGCGTCATGGAGGCCGAAGCGATGAGCGGTCCCGCCCCCGCAGCGCACCGCGTACTTCTCGAGAGCCCTCAGGCCGGGAGTCGTCTTGCGAGTGGCGGCGATGACCGCCTTGGTCCCGGCGACCGCGGCGACGACCTGGGCCGTCCGGGTGGCGATCCCGCACATCCGACCAAGCACATTCAGCGCCACCCGCTCCCCGGCGAGGATCGCCCTGGCCGGACCGGAGACGATCGCCAGCGTCGCCGTGGCATCGACGCGATTGCAGTCTTCGGCCCGGCTGGTGACTTCGACTCGCTCGTCGATCAACCCGAAGGTGGCCATGGAGATGTCGAGGCCGGCGACGACTCCCCCCTCCCTGGCCACGATGCGTCCCCTGGCCACCGCCGACGCGGGCACCACGGCGTTCGAAGTCAAGTCACCGCTGTCGCCAAGGTCCTCCTCGAGGGCCCTCTCCAGCACTCGCCCCCACACCACCTGGGGAGGCGGGGCCGGAATCACGTGTACACCAGGCTGTGGTCCCACGACGGGTCGAGTTCGGGGAAA
>Ga0154791_103_pt7 | contig 18250 bp, 17 predicted proteins | sample Rifle2008BG16ft_FD_105799 | JGI IMG/M metagenome (GOLD analysis project Ga0154791, IMG submission 105799) | Actinobacteria bacterium RBG_16_68_21
CGGAGCCGTGATCATCGGCAAGGCGAACCTCCATGAGTTCGCCCGCGACATCACCACGGTGTCTTCACTGGGCGGCCAGACGCTCAATCCGTTCGACCTCACCCGCAATCCCGGTGGGTCGAGCGGCGGTGTCGGCGCGGCAGTGGCGGCGGTGTTCGCCGGGGCAGGAATCGGCACCGACACCTGCGGGTCGATCCGCATCCCGGCCTCCCACGACGACGTATACGGCCTGCGCCCCACCGTTGGACTCGTGTCCCGCACCGGCGTCATCCCTCTCGCCCCCACCGAGGACACTGTCGGCCCACTCGCCCGCAGCGTCATCGACCTCGCTCTCGTGCTGGACGCCATCGCCGGACAGGATCCCGCCGACCCGACCACGGTCGGCACTGCGGTCTCGCTTGCGAACGCGGTCGACGCCGACGGGTTCTCCGGGCGGCGCATCGGCGTCCTCGATGTGCTCTTCGATGGTGCCGATCCGGGCGTGGCGGCGACGGTACGAGCGGCTCTCGCCGAGATGGAGGAGCACGGTGCCACCGTGGTCCCGGTGTCGATCCCCGGCTTCGCCGCCCTGCGGGGCAGCGCCGCGTCGGTCTTCCTTCGGGAGTTCCGCGATGCACTCGACACCTACCTGGCCGCCCATCCCACGGCCCCCTTCGGGTCGCTGGCCGAGATCGTCGCCTCGGGTCGCTATGAACCGAGCCTCCACACCGCGCTCCACAACCACCTGATCGCGACGACGACCGATGACGCCTACCGCGACGCAACGGCTCGGCGCGCCATCGTGCGCGACGCCATCGTCTCCCTGATGGATGACAACGGCCTCGACGCCCTCGCCTATCCGACGATCACCGAGCCGCCCGCACCGATCGGAGAGGCCCAACACGGGTCCAACTGCGGAACCGCTTCCGTCGGCGGGTTGCCGGCGTTGGCGATGCCTGCCGGGTTCACCGCAGGCCTGCCGGTCGGGATCGAGCTGATGGGAAGGCCATTCGCCGAGGGCACTCTCATTGCCATCGCCGCCGGATTCGAGGCACACTCCGATCACGTGCGGCTCCCGCCCACGACCCCGCCGCTGCCCTGAGAACGGGCGCGGAGTCCACGGCATCCAGCGAGGGAAATCGCGGTGTTGACACCCGGCGGGGTGACCGGGTACAACCCGGTCACCGGCCGCAGCTTCCCCCGGCCGGACCCCTCTTCCCCGGGGCTCGGCAAGGCGGCGAAGAACTCCTTGCAGGATGACATCCCTGTAATTACAGTGATGGGTCCACCTCAAGAGGTAGTGGTCCGGATATCCCCACCCACTACATCTTGTGGTTGTGGACAACCGGGGGAAGACATCGCGGTGCACCCTTCTGCACCGCACGAGGAAACGGGAGGCTCCTCATGGGCGACGGGCTGCGCATCACCAGGTACTTCACCAAGCCCGGACAGGACCCCCTCGATTCGGTCGAGTGGAGCACCCGGGATTCGCGCATCACCAACCCGGACGGATCGGTGGTGTTCGAGATGCGCGATGCAGAACTGCCCGCCTCGTGGTCCCAGATCGCCGGGGACATCATGGTCTCGAAGTACTTCCGCAAGGCCGGGGTCCCCCAGCACGATGCCGACGGCACGCCGATCGTCGACGACGACGGCCACCCGGTGCTCGGGTCCGAGCAGAGCGCCCGCCAGGTCATCACCCGTCTCGCCTCGGCATGGCGAACGTGGGGCGAAAGGTACGGCTACTTCGCCACCGAAGCCGACGCCCAGGCCTTCGAGGACGAGCTGGTCTACATGCTCGTGCACCAGATCGCCGCCCCGAACAGCCCCCAGTGGTTCAACACCGGCTTGCATCACATGTATGGGCTGACCGGCCCGGCTCAGGGTTTCTGGTTCGTCGATCAGGAAACCGGCGAGCTGGCCCTCTCCCCCGACTCATATACGCGCCCGGCACCACACGCCTGCTTCATCCAGTCCGTCAACGACGACCTGGTGAACGAGGGTGGGATCATGGATCTGTGGACCCGGGAGGCGCGCCTCTTCAAGTTCGGGTCCGGCACCGGCACCAACTTCTCCAACTTGCGCGGTGAGAACGAACCGCTCTCAGGTGGCGGCAAGTCGTCCGGCGTCATGTCGTTCCTCAAGATCGGCGACCGCGCCGCCGGGGCCATCAAGTCGGGGGGCACCACCCGACGCGCCGCCAAGATGGTGATCCTCGACATCGACCATCCCGACATCGAGCAGTTCATCAACTGGAAGAAGGTCGAGGAGGAGAAGGTCAGGACGCTCATCGCCGCCGGGTACACCTCGGACTTCAACGGCGACGCCTATCAGACCGTCTCCGGGCAGAACTCGAACAACTCGGTACGGGTCACCGAGGAGTTCCTGCGCGCCGTCGCCGACGACGGCGACTGGAAGCTCACCGCCCGCACGACGCCCGGCCTGGTGATGAAGACCGTCAAGGCGCGCTACCTGTGGCGCCAGATCGCCGAGGCCGCCTGGGCCTGCGCCGACCCGGGCATCCAGTTCGACACCACCATCAACCAATGGCACACCTGCCCGGGTGGCGGGGCGATCCGCGCCTCGAACCCGTGCGCCGAGTACGTTTTTCTCGACAACACGGCGTGCAACCTGGCGAGCCTCAATCTGGTCTCGTTCTACGACGACGACACCCGGCGGTTCGACATCGACGGGTACCGCCACGCCATCCGCCTATGGACCGTCGTGCTGGAGATCTCGGTGACGATGGCGCACTTCCCGTCGCGGGAGATCGCCCAGGGGTCGTTCGACTACCGCAGCCTCGGCCTCGGGTTCGCCAATCTCGGCTCCCTGCTGATGCGCACCGGCATCCCCTACGACTCCGAGGAGGGCAGGGCGATCGCCGGAGCGCTCACTGCCCTCCTCACCGGAGATGCCTACGCCGCCTCGGCGGAAATGGCCGCCGTGCTCGGGCCCTTCGCCCGTTTCGCCGACAACAAGGAGTCGATGCTGCGGGTGATGCGCAACCATCGCCGCGCCGCCTATGCCGCCCGCCCCTCGGAGTACGAGGGGGTCACCCACACGGTGGTGGCGCTCGATCCCGACCTCTGCCCCGAGGACCTACTCGCCGCAGCGCGTGAGTCCTGGGACAGGGCCGTCGCGATGGGCGAGGAACACGGGTATCGCAACGCTCAGGCCACGGTGCTGGCGCCCACCGGAACCATCGGCCTGCTCATGGACTGTGATACCACCGGCGTCGAGCCCGACTTCGCCCTGGTGAAGTTCAAGAAACTCGCCGGCGGCGGATACTTCAAGATTGCTAACCAGTCGATCGACCCCGCACTGCGTGCCCTGGGATACGACGAGGCGCAGCGGCGCGAGATCGTCGCCTACGTCGTCGGCACGATGACTCTCGACGGCACCCCGCACATCAATCGCCAGTCGCTGACCGCCACGGGACTGACCGATGCCGAAGTCGCTGCGATCGAGGCCACCCTGCCCGGGGTGTTCGATCTCCGCCATGCCTTCAATGTGTTCGTCATCGGTGAGCCCGGCATGCAGAGGCTCGGTTTCGACGAGAGCCGCTACACATCCTTCGACTTCGACCTCCTCTCGGCGATGGGGTACACCTCGCACCAGATCGACGAGGCGAACCGGGTGATCTGCGGCATGCAGACCATCGAAGGGGCGCCGCACCTGGCCCCCGAGCACCTGTCGGTGTTCGACACGGCGAACCGCAACGGCAAGGACGGGAAGCGTTTCATCCACCACACCGGCCACATCAAGGCGATGGCGGCGGCACAGCCGTTCATCTCCGGGGCGATCTCCAAGACGATCAACATGCCCACTGAGGTGACGGTGGCGGACATCGAGGAGGCATACGCGCTCTCCGCCCAGCTGGGCCTCAAGGCGATGGCGCTCTACCGGGACGGGTCGAAGGCCAGCCAGCCGCTGTCGTCGACCACCGGCGCCGGAGACTCCCACGAGGCCGAGTCGGAGGCGCTGGTGGCCGCCATCGAGGCCGAGGCGCGCTACGCCACCGGCATGTTCGCTCCCGGAGTGAGCCCGAGCCAGGCCTATCACGGGGCCAACCGGCCGCGCTTCCTCCTCCCCAGCCGCCGCAAGGGCTGGACGCAGGAGGCCAAGGTCGGCGGGCACAAGATCTTCCTCCGCACCGGTGAGTACGACGACGGCACGCTCGGCGAGCTGTTCATCGACCTGGCGAAGGAAGGGGCGACGCTGCGCGGGATCCTCGGCTGCTTCGCCATCGCCGTCTCCAAGGGACTCCAGTACGGGGTGCCCCTCGAGGAGTTCGTCGAGTCGTTCACGTTCCAGACGTTCGAGCCGCGCGGCATGGTGGAGGGCCATCCCAACATCAAGATGGCCAACTCGATCATCGACTACGTGTTTCGCGCCGTCGGGTTGGAGTACCTGAACCGGACCGATCTCGTGCAGGTCCCGCCCAAGGACGTGGGCGAGCTGCCCGAGCCCCCGACGGGGCTCGCCGTCGACGCCGGCGTCCAGCTCGGCCTGGAAGAGGAGTTGCCGTCGATGGCGCCGATCAGCCACCCGGCGGTCGCCTCGCCGGCGGAGGTCTCTCCGAACGGCCACGCCAAGAGCCACCCCAATGGGCACGGATCGGCTGCCAAGGTGACGATGGGCGTCAAGCCGTCGAGCGCCGGCGCCACCCAGGCCCTGTCGTTGCAGACGGCCCTCGGCGGGATGATGGGGGATGCCCCGTTGTGCGACACCTGCGGCCACATCACGGTCCGCAACGGGTCGTGCTACCGCTGTTTCAACTGCGGCAACTCGATGGGCTGCTCCTAGGCCCGTCCGGTGGACGGCCTCGAAACGCGATGGGGTCATCGCGCACCGACCGCGCGTTGCCATGCTCCTTCCGTGCTGATGGTGTCACGAGCAATGAGGAGTGAGTGACCCGACGCGCCATGCGGTGATCGAACGGTGCCGTGTGACGCCAAAACTGCGCGCTGATCGCGTCGCATCGTTCGCATCGACACGCATGAACGCGCCGCGGCATCGGATGCACTAGCACACGTGAAGATGGAACGCGAACGCGCGCCGACGGTCTGTTGAAAACTATCCACCACTTGTGCGCGCGAATACGGCACACTATGAACAACCGACCTGGGGGAGGACCCATGGCGACAGCAAAGAAGCCTGCGGCGCGCAAGCCCGCAGCTAAGAAACCGGCAGCGAAGAAGCCTGCGGCGCGCAAGCCCGCAGCGAAGAAGCCTGCGGCGCGCAAGCCCGCGGCCAAGAAGCCTGCGGCGCGCAAGCCCGCAGCCAAGAAGCCCGCGGCGCGCAAGCCCGCGGCGAAGAAGCCAGCGGCCAAGAAGCGCTAGCTCTCCGTAGCTTCGAAGACGAATACCGGGAGCGCACGCCGAGTGCGCTCCCGGTATCGCGTGTAGGACCGGTCACGATCTTCAAACGTCCCGGCGATGCGATCCCGCTCCCGGCCGAACACCTCGCGGCCGACGGCCGCAATGACATCCCGTCCGATCCTCACCGTGACCGTGGGGTTCGCTCGCACATTGAGCGCCCAGGATGGATCCCGGGGCTCGCCGGCATACGAGCCGATCACGGCAACGCCCTCGTCGAGGTCGATGAAGTTGAGCGTCACGGTGCGGGGCAGACCAGTCTTTCGCCCCGTGGTCGTCAGTAGTAGAACGGGGAAGGATCCGACCAGCGTGCCGACCCTTCCTCCAAGACGTCCGTAGACGTTGCGGTGCAACCGCCAGAGCAACCGGGTCCAGCCGTTGAGGCGCACCGCCCCTGCCACGTCATTTCCTTGCCCGGCGCACCGAACGCGCCTCCTTGACACGAGAAACACACTCCGAGAGCGGCATCGAGGCAATCGCCCTGCCGATGACATCGAGCGGCAGGTCGTCCGGGCTTCGGAATCTCACGCACGACTTGCCGACGTCATACCGCTTGCCGGTCGACCGGTACTCCGCCTCGAAAGCAACGCGCCGATCGTCGTCCGCGTAGATGGAGGTGAGGTACAGCGCCATGTGGTGCTTGTGTGATGCCAAGGCCGCATACATCAGCGGCTTGCCGTTGTAGGTGTCGCCATACTCGGCGAGGGGCACCCGACAGGTGATCATCCCCCAGTTCATCACCTCTTCGTAACCGCGAGGGAGATTGCGCAGCACGGTCCTTCTCACCTGCTCGAGCGCGGTCCGGCGATCCGTAGGCAGGGATCGCAAGTAGGCCTCGACGGTGGTTGCCTTGCTCCTCATGCGCCCGCGAGGCTACGCGACCGCCGCGGAGCCGTACCCTGGGTGCATGCACCGGCCGGTACGCGCTCTCGTGCTCGTCCCCCTGCTTCTGGCCGTCACGGCCTGCGGGGGCAACCCGGCACCGCCGACCCTGGCCGATGAGCTCGCCGAGTATGCCGGAACCGTCACGACCGCGATCACCGGCCTTCAAGATGCACTCGACCGCCGCTATGACACCCTCCCCCAGCTCTACGTGCAGATCATCGACATGCGGCTCCCGGTGACCGTCGCGGTCGCACTGGACAAGGCTGCCCGCGTCCCTACGACCACGGAGAGTCGGGCGGCGCTCGACCGCTACCTCGAATACGGCGACGAGGTGCTCGCCGCTCTCGCGGACCTCGACGCGGCCATCGCCGCCCAGCAAGTGGAAGCGGCATCGATGGCTGCGTCGCGAATCGATGCTGCCGCCGGCCTGGTGGCAATCGACCTCGGTGCCGACCTGTGCGTACTGGCAGCCCCGCCCTCGGTGCATGACCTCTGCCACCGTCCGACACCGACCGACCAGTACGAGAGCGACCTGCAGGCGGCCGTTCTCGGATTCGTCGCGGAGTATCGCCCGCTGCTCCGACTCCCGGCCGCGTTCGGCGATGTCGTTCGGGGCGCCGTGCTCACCGAGGTCGCACCGCAGGTGGTCGAGCTCCTCGACACGGTCGCCGCACAGATAGACGATCTCACCCCGGATCAGCCCCACATGGTGATGCAGCAGGCGCTGGTGGACTTCGTCGGCGATACCCGCGCTCGTTGGGCGGCCGTAGATCCCGACCAGGTCGATCTGCTCATGGCCCAGTTCCTCCTGGCCGACCTGCGCGACGTCACTTGCGATCACCTCGAACCGCTGAACGCCGCCCGATCCCTGCTGCTCGGAGCAGTCCCCGACTCGGCGATCCCGGCGACCCTGGCGATCTTCTTCGACGATCCCGACACGGGTTGTGTCGACCGGTGACCGGCCTCTCGACCATGCGGCGCGATGTCGCCGCGCTCGCCGCTGCTGATCCCCGACTGGATCCTGGTGGTCCGGTGATGATCGAGTCGTTGGACCCGGGATTCCCCGGAATGATCCACCTGATTCTCGGTCAGCAGGTCTCGATCGAGGCGGCCGACGCGATGTACGCCGGACTCAAGGCGCTCGGGCCGGTGACTCCCGATGTGATCCTCTCGCTCGACGACGCCACCTTGCGCTCGCGCGGATTCACCCGGTTGAAGGCCGAGTACGCCCGAGCCCTTGCCGGCGCGGTCCGCGCCGGGCTCGACCTGATCGCGGTGGGGGAACTCGACAGCGATACGGCGATCACCGAGCTCACCAAGGTTCGGGGGGTGGGACGATGGACCGCCGAGTGCTACCTGCTGTTCTCAGCGGGGCATCGCGACGTGTTCCCTGCCGGAGATCTCGCTCTGCGGGTCGGGTGGCAGGAGATCGCCCGGCTCGAAGCGCCGCCGGCGGAGGACGAGCTGCGAACCTTCGCGGCGGCGTGGGCGCCACGACGCAGCGCGGCGGCTCACCTGATCTGGCACCACTACCTGCGGACCCGCAACAGAAGATGACCAAACCGGCCGCCTCGGCGCCGGTCAGCCCCGCTCCCAGACGTGCCACTCCCACACCGGCGAACGCCCGGTGGAGACCTCACGGAACCCGGCCGTGATCACCCGCCGCTGCACTTCGCGGGGATCGTGGGAGAACACCCGAAAGGACGTCCTGCGGAGACGGAGGAGGCCGTTGATCGCTCCTATACCTGCCCGCACCCACCATCGTCTCCGGGGAAGGGCCACCGCCAGCAGGCGCTCGGCGGAGGCGGTGGCGGTATCCACCAAACCGGGCATGTCGGGATAACAGCACACGACCTTGTTCAGGAACACGACATCGGCAGGAACGATCTCGGCTCGCTCGGCGACGAAATCGCCGGTGTGCCACTCGACCCGCTCGCGTAGACCACGCTCTGCCAGCAGTTCGCTCGCCACCGCCGCCGACGCCGGGGAGAGATCGAAGGCCACCCCGCGCGTCGCACCCGCCTCGAGCAACGCCACCTGTGCGGTCCCCGGGCCGGCTCCCACCTCGAGCACCGTCATTCCTTCGAGACCACGCTCCGCCAGCGCCCGCACCATCGCCGCGGCCGTCGAGCCGAGGCCCTTGCGCCGGAAGGCGGAGACGTTGCGACGGGCGTCTCGCTCGTCGAACACGTTCCCATAGGCTGAGGGATCGCAGCATCTCGACATGACGCCACCGACGGTACCGTCGGCATGACTGCAACGGCCGGGCAAACCGCGGTGTTATCAGGCACGATGAGCACGATGACGGCCGACACCCTCACCGCCCGGCTTGCAGACGACCTCGACGGCACCTTCCCCGAGGTCGTTCGCGAGCTGTCCGCCGGCTTGTTCTCCGGAGCCTTCCGGATGCTGGGCAATCGCCAGGACGCCGAGGACGTGACGCAGGAGGCGTTGGTGCGCGCCTACCGGGCCCTCGGGGACTACCCGGTCGACCGGATCAGAGAGCTTCGCCTCCGACCCTGGGTCTGGACGATCGCCGCCAACCTCTGCCGCAACCGGCTTCGCAGTCGATCCCGCCGGCCCCAGGCACCGCTGACCGGCCACGATCCGATAGACGCCGGACCGGGACCCGACGAGGCCGCGGAGCACAGCGATCTCCGCGGTCGGCTGGCGGATCTTCTGGCCGGGCTGCCCTGGTCGATGCGGACCGCGGTCGTACTTCATCATGTCGTCGGCATGCCCTACGACGAGATCGCCGCCGCCCTGGAGCGGCCGGCGGCCACGGTTCGTTCAGACGTACACCGCGGACTCGCCCGTTTGCGAGTCGCCGCCGACACCGAGGAGCAGCCATGACCGATCACATCATCACCGAACTTGGGGGCCTCCGCGTCGATGCTCCCGCCGGTCTCGAGGACGCCGTGCTGGTCGCGGTGGGCCTCGCCGATCACTACGTCACCCGGCCCACGCCCCTCGGCGAGGTCTACGTGGCCTTCAACGGCCGCGGCGTCTCGGCGGTCGACGTAGCCGGCGATCGGGACTCCTTCGAGGCGCGGTTCTTCATCGATCACGGTCGGCGCGCCATTCCCACCGACGAGATCCCGGAGCGAATCGCCCGCCACCTCGACACGGCGATCGCCGCCGGACGGCCCGGACGGCTCCCCATCGACCTGCGCGGTCTCACCGAGTTCCAGACTGCCGTGCTCCTGAGGACTGCGACCATCCCCCGCGGCGAAGTGCGCCCATACGGCTGGGTCGCCAAGGAGATCGGTAAGCCGGGAGCGGTGCGGGCGGTCGGTACTGCCCTGGCCCACAATCCGGTGCCGGTGATCATTCCCTGCCACCGAGTGGTCCGCTCCGACGGCACGCTGGGCGAGTATTCACTCGGAGACCCCGAGAACAAGCGCACGCTCCTGGAGGCCGAGGGGCTAGACATCGATGCGTTCACCGCTCTGTCGTCCCGGGGCATCCGCTTCATCGGCAGCGACACCACCCGGGTGTTCTGTCACCCGACATGTGGCCGCGGGAGCCTGATTACCGACCGCCACCGCCACGATTTCGCCGATGAGACAGAGGCGCGCGCCGCCGGATATCGACCGTGCAAGGTGTGCCGTCCCGTAGCGGCCTAGCGCCGCAAGCTGTCGGTCCGGTGCGCACCGTCCGGGCGACGTCCCATCACCCGCCTGCGGCGGGCCGCCGCGGATCCTCTTTGGACGGCCGGGGGGGCGGCTCTTCGGTGAGCGGAGAGTCCACCACCTGGTGCCGCTCGACGTAGGTCGTGACGAACGCCTGCGCGGTTGCCGCCACCGGAAGAGCCATGAAGGTGCCGGGGACCCCGAGCAGAGTTCCGCCGGCAATCGCAGAACCGAACGCCACCGCCGGGTGCAGCGCCATCGTCCGCGCAGTGATGCGCGGGGCGAGCAGGTAATTCTCAAGTTGCTGATAGACGACTACGTAGACCAGAACCGCGATCGCCTTGCCCGGACTCTCCAGCAGGGCGATGAGCAGCGGCAGGGCTCCGCCTAGATAGGTCCCCACCACGGGGACGAACTGGGACAGCACCGCCATCCACAGAGCCAGGGCCAACGCGTACGGGACGTCGACAACTGTGAAGACCGCCCACCCCACCGCCGCGGCGAACCCGGCAAGCAGGGTGCGCGAGTAGAAATACGCCCCGGTCTTGTCGATGGCGATCTCCCACACCTTGAGGACCTCGATCTGGCGTTCCCGGGGGAGCACCGAGCAGACCGTGCGCCGGAGCTTGGGACCGTCCGCCGTCATGTAGAACGTGAACAAGCCGATGGTCAGCAACTGGAACACCGTGGTGAGCAGCACCTGGCCGACGCCGAAGATGCTGCCGGCGATGTCGGCGGCGAAGGTGTTCAGGTCGGCAGTGATGTTCTGCACCGCCTCGCCGAGCTTGGCACTCGAGAAATCGACCCCGAATCGAGCCAGAGCCTCGGATGCCTGATCGACGTACTCGGGAAGCTTGGTGACCAGCCGCGACACCTGGTCGATGATCAGCGGCACCATCAGACCGATGAACAACCCGACGCCGGCCACCATGGCGAGGAACATCAGACCGGTGGCGAGTCCTCGCTTCCAGCCCTTGCGGGAGAGGTAGTTGACGCCGGGCTCGAGTGCGATCGAGAGGAAGAAGCTGATGCCCACGAGGACGATCAGGCTGCGCAACCTGTCGAGGATGTGATAACCGGCGAAGAGGGCGATCACGATCAGCACGATCGTGATCAGGAGTCGCGGCACCCAACGGGGCATGCCCTGACGATCCCGGGGTTCGCGGGCGGCGGTCATCGGGGATGAGCGTACATTGACGGCCCCCGGCTGCCGGCTATCCGGCCAGTCCCTCGACAACCCTCACCCCGTGCATCCGGGTGAAGACTTCGGGGTCGACGAGCACCTTCATCGCCCTGCCGCCGCCGCCGACGATGCACCGCTTCAGAACCGGAATGCGAGCGTCCACGAGAATCGGCAGATCCTCCGGCGCGCCGAACGGTGTCACCCCGCCGATCTCCATGCCGGTGACCTCCTTGGTCACCTCCGGGGAGGCGAAGGACAACTTGCGCACCGCGAGCAGATCCCGAACCGCGTGGTTGACGTCGAGGCGGGTGGTGGCGAGCGCCAGGCACAGGGCGTGGCGACCCTCCGGCTTGCGCGACGCCACCAGGATGGCGTTCGCCGACTCCTCGAGGGCGTAGCCGTAGTGGCCACAGAAGGCGGCCGTGTCGGCGAGATCGGGGTCGATCCGGATCATCTCGTATGAGGCGCCCAGCCCTTCGAGAGACTCGAGAACCAATCGCTCGATCTCCTCCATGGCGACGACGGTACCCGCGAGCGTGATGCGATCGCGGGTACCCCCCTGTTCTCGGGCGCCCTCGGCACCGGCCGAGCGCATCTTCCGAATACTCTCGTGCCGTGACCTCACCGATCGTTGCAGTCAAAGGCGCCGTCAAGACCTACAGGAAGGGACCGAACTCGGTCGCAGCCCTTCGCGGCGTCGACATCGTCATCGACCCCGGGGAGAAGGTGGTCGTGGTCGGCCCCAGCGGTGGAGGCAAGTCGACTCTGCTGAACGTGATCGGCGGTCTCGATCGACCCGACTCCGGCCAGGTCCGCGTCGCCGGGGTCGACGTCGCCGCCTCGTCGCAACACGAGCTCGACAGGTTCCGCCGCCGCCATGTCGGGTTCGTGTTCCAATTCTTCAATCTCGTGGGCTCGCTCACCGCCCGCGACAACGTCGCTCTGGCGCACCTCGCCCGCGGGATGCGGCCGTGGTCGAAGGCGCGGGCCAACGCGGACGTCCTGCTCGCCGACCTCGGTCTCGGCGAGAGGGCCTACCACCGTCCCTCGGAGCTATCCGGTGGTGAACAACAAAGGGTGGCGATCGCCCGGGCCGTCGCCGGTGAACCCGATCTCATCCTGGCCGATGAGCCCACCGGGAACGTCGACACCGCAGCGGCCGTCGGGGTCCTGGCGATGCTCGACGACCTCAACGAACGGCTCGGGGTGACCCTCATCGTCGTGACCCATGATGCCTCCCTCACGTCCCTCGCCGATCGCGTGCTCGAGATGGTGGACGGACGGCTCGGACCCTACGCCGCACGATGACGCTGCTGCGCGTCGTCCTTGCAGATCTCCGGACCGGGAAGACCCGTGCGCTCATCGCTGCCATTGCGATCGTCCCGATCGTGTTCGCCCATCTGGTTCTGGTCGCGGTCGCCGGTGCCCTGGCCGACGCCCCGACAGGAGGGGGCCGCGCCCTGACAATTCTGTCGAGCAACCCCCTCGACCCCTCCACGGGCCGCCTCGACCAGGCGACCCTCGACGATCTCGTCGCCGCCGGGGGCCCCGCCGTGGTCGTCGCCACCCCACTCGTGTTCCGCGCCGTGAAGATCGGAGAGACCATCTTCCAGTTCCGGGCAGCACACCTCGGGGATTGGGAACCGGTCGAGCACCTCCATCTGCTCGCAGGACGCTATCCCTTCCCCGGAGCGGATGAGATAGCCGTCACTGAGGGCGTGGCCGACACGACGGGGTGGCGACCCGGCGACGTCGTCACGGTGTTCGCCACCGACTTCACGATCACTGCGATCGTTCGGGCGCCGGGAACGAAGTTCGCTTCCCTATGGATGGACTTCGATCGCGCCGACCGTCTTTTCGAAACCGGCGGGACGTTCCAGTCTGCGACCCTCCAGTTGGCTGCCGGATCCGACTCGGAGGCGGTCCGGACCGCGATCGACGCCGCGGCCCAAGGCCGATTCGCGGTGTACTACCAGGACCAGATCAACGAGCTCCAGGGTGCTGGACTCAGCGCTGCCTCCGACCTGTCGGTGCTCGGCACGTCTATCGGCATCGCCGTGCTCGCATTCGGGGCGTTCAACCTCACCGCGGTCGCGTTGGCGGAGCGATCGGCCGACCTGGGCGTCGCTCGCGTGCTCGGCGTGTCCCGCCTATCGCTCACCGCATTTGCGTCGGCGCGTTCGACGCTGCTGGCCGGCGGCGGTTTCGTCGTCGGCCTGGTCGGCGCGGCTCTCTATCTGACCACTCGGCCGACCGTCACCCTCCGGTCGTTCATCGTCACTCCGCGCCTGGACCTCGAAGACATCGCTCTCGGACTGATCGTCACGATCCTCGCCACACTGGTCGGGGCGTGGTCGGCCGCCTGGCGAGCCAGTGCCCGGTCGCCGCGGGAACTGTTCGAGGCGCAATGATCGCCCTTCGCCTGGTTGCCGCCGACCTCAGACGCAGGCCGCTGCTCGTGGCCGGAACAGTTCTCCTGGTGGCGATCCCGTTGACCGGGTTCCTGCTACTCGACGGCTTCAGCCGGGGGATCGACCTCGGCTTCCGGGTCGCTGCCACTCCAGACCTTCTCGTTCAGCAATCCAACAGCGTGGGCGAGGTGACCGGCAGCCGCATCTCAGCCGACATCGGACCGCAGCTGATCGCAGCAGGGGAGGCATTTGCGGTTCCCGAGATTCACGCCATCACCGGAACATCCAATGCCAACGCGGTGCTGCTGCGTGGTGTAGACCTCTACAGATACCGGGCAGTCACCGCGTTCGAGATCGTCTCGGGGCGAGCCTTGGAGCCGGGCGACGATCTTCGTACCGCATTGATCGGCGTCGAACTCGCCAGGAATCGCGGCCTGGGCCCCGGAGATCCCATCCGCCTCCGGGGACGCGACTTCACGATCGTGGGTGTTTTCGAGATCGGCACCTACGCAGACAACGAGGCCTGGGTACCGCTGCAGGGTGCCGGTGAGCTACTGGGCTGGGGAACCGACGTGTCTCTGTTCGTCATACCCGGCAACGGACCGCTGACAGTGGGAGATCGATTCGGCAACACGATGTCCGTGGTCACTCGCGGGGAGGTCATCGACGCGATCGACGAATGGAACCCGATCCTCGCCCTCGCCAGAACCGGGTCATGGTCGCTCGCCGGTGCCGCGGCGATCATCCTCTCCACGGTTCTGTGGCGACTGGCCTGGCTGCGCCGCCGTGACCTGGCCGTCCTGCGTGCGATGGGGATGGGACGATCGGTCGTGCTTGGATACCTCGCAGGCCACGGTGCCGTTGCCACATCGGCCGGACTCGGCTTTGGAGTGCTTCTGGCGTGGATTCTGCTGCCCGTCTTCTCCTTCACCGGCCTGGGATTCGCCACCCGGCCGGTCCTGGATCCCGTCGTTATCATTCGGGCCGCGGCGCTCGGAGTCGGAATCTTTACGGTCGCAACCGCGATTTCCGGTTTCGCAACGCTGCACAGGGAACCGGCGGGCGCGCTGCACGACGAGTGAGGAGGAGGCGAACGATGCTTCGGAAGATTCCGACCCTGCTCGTGGCCTCGGCGCTGCTGGCGGCATGCAACTCAGCAGGCGGAAACCCCCTGGAGGCGACGACGGCGGCAACCGGCGCGACAACGACAGTCGAGTCGACCAGCACCGTCGTTCCGACCGGCGACACGACCACCACCGAAGCGCCGACTACCACGGTCGCCGAGACCACTACCTCGACGGCGCCTCCTCCCGTGGTCCCTGTTCCGCTGCGGGAGGGTTTGGCGTCCTTCGATGCCTACGTGTTCACGTTCTCCATCATCACCTCCGGCCCCAGCCCGGATGAGAGCACCGAGTCGAGCAATCGCATCGAGTACGACCGGGAGACGAACTCCCGGCTCGTCGTCTCCGATACCACGCAAACCGGTCCCGATTTCACCGAGCCCGAGGTGACCACGGAAAAGATCCGCACGGTCGGCAACATCACCTGCACTTTCGACGGCACGGACTGGACGTACAACGAGGTCTCCGATCAGGAACGCGAAATGAGTGATCTCGCCCAGCGGCTCATCGACTTCGTCCCGGTGATCGAAAGCCCGGTGGAAGTGGAGCGCGGGGAGGTCGCCGGTATCCCGGCGATCCACTACACGTTCACGCCCAGCGGATTGGGCCAGACATCGGGAGCGATCACCGAGGTCTCCGCCGCCGACTACTGGGTTTCCATCGACGGTGCCGTTCTTCTCTCATACCACCTGGTGGCGTCGAGCCGCAACGGCCCGCTCAACGACCCGGCGACCGAGGCCTTCACCCTCGAGATGCGCGCCGACCTGGTCGACACGATCGGGCCCGGGGAGATCACTCTTCCCGACAAATGCCTGAATCAGGCACCGTAGGGACGTCGTCGGCTCCGAGCTCCGATGGGTGCCCCCTCACGGAGAGCCGTGGCGAAACGAGATCCTGGGGGGAGTAGCTGGCGCCACAGAAACCGCCAATCGTCCCGGTCGGCGGACGTGGCCGTACTGATACCCTCTCCAATATGAGTGAATACCGCGCCCCCATTACGGACATGCGTTTCACCCTCGAGCACGTCGCCGGCCTGGAGACACTGCGGACCCTCCCTCGCTTTGCCCACGTCGACGGCGACCTACTCACCGGGGTCTTTGACGAGGCGGGACGGTTCGCCTCCGAGGTGATCGCCCCCCTGGCCCAGGTCGGCGACACGATTGGAAGCGTCCACAACGGCGACGGCACAGTCGCCACCCCGCCCGGCTACAAGGAGGCCTACCAGCGATTCGTCGAGGCCGGTTGGCCGGCGGCCGGCTTCCCCGAGGAGATCGGCGGAGGCGGCCTGCCCTGGGGAGTGGCCTCGGCACTGCAGGAGATGATCATCGCCGCCGACATGGGCTTCTCGCTGTGCCCGATGCTCACCTACGGCACGGTCGACATGCTCTCGCTGCACGGCTCGGAGGAGCAGAAGGCCACCTACCTCGGCAAGCTGGTCACCTCGGAGTGGTCGGGCACCATGGTGCTCACCGAGGCCCAGGCGGGTTCCGACGTCGGAGCCCTCACCACAAAGGCCGTTCCCGCCGACGACGGCACTTGGCGGCTCACCGGCACCAAGATCTTCATCACCTGGGGTGAACACGACCTCACCGAGAACATCATCCACATCGTCCTCGCCCGCACCCCCGGCGCCCCTCCGGGCACCAAGGGCATCTCGTGCTTCATCGTTCCCAAGTACCTGGTGAATCCCGACGGGTCACTCGGCGCGCGCAACGACGTCACCTGCTTGTCGATCGAGCACAAGCTCGGCATCCACTCCAGTCCGACGTGCGTGCTCTCCTTCGGCGACGCCGGTGAAGGCGCCGTCGGCTACCTCATCGGCGAGGAGAACGAGGGGATGCGCTACATGTTCACGATGATGAACGAGGCGCGGCTCTCGGTGGGCAACGAGGGTTTGGCGGTGAGCGAGCGGGCGTTCCAGCAGGCGGCCAGCTACGCGCTGGAGCGGAAGCAGGGACGCACCGTGGGCGGCGAGCGGGGCGAACAGGCCCCGATCATCCGCCATCCCGACGTGCGCAGGATGCTGATGCTGATGCGGGCCAACATCGCGGCGATGCGCGGCGTGCTCTACCGCAACGCGCTGGCGATCGACCTGTCTCGCCACCTCGAGGACGAGGAGCGGCGTACCCAGGAAGAGGACCTTGCCGCCATCCTCACCCCGATCTCCAAGGCATGGGCCAGTGATCTCGGCACCGAGTTGACTTCGCTGGGAATTCAGATCCATGGCGGGTCGGGGTATGTCGAGGAGACCGGCGCAGCGCAGTGGTGGCGCGATTCCCGGATTGCCGCCATCTATGAGGGAACCAACGGCATTCAGGCGCAGGATCTGGCGATGCGCCGCATCCCCCTGGGCGGCGGAGTGGCGATGCACCGGCTCTTCGAGATGGTCCTGGGCGACGCTGCCTCGCTCGAGGGAGATCTCAAACCGATCGCCGACCGCCTCACCGAGGCCACCGAGGCATCCGCCGCGGTGGCGATGACGTTCGGACAGTGGCTCCTCGAGGGGCGGTACAACGACGTGCTCGCCGGGGCGACCCCGTTCCTGAAGATGATGGGCGACACTCTCGGTGGATGGATGCTGGCCCGGGGGGCGCGCGCCGCGACGGCAGAGCCGGCGGGATACGACCCGGCCTTCCTCGCCGACCGCATCGCTCTGGCGGCGTTCTACGCCGAGCACGTGCTTCCCACCGTGATCGGGCTCAAGGGCTCCTGTCTCGCCGGCGCCGAAGGGATGTTCGCCATCGAGGAGTCCCGGTTCGGCTGAGCGACCCGGGACGTCCTCCGGTCTTACGCGCGGAAGCGGCGCGTAAGACGGTTTTGTCATTCTGATGGCCCGCGGCGCGGATCACATCGGTGGCATTCATGCGGATCGGTGGGACGCCTGACCGCGCACACAGGCGGGGTTCATCCTCGGCTCCGGGTCCCGCAGGCTCTAGGGTGCTGGCTCTCCGGTGAAAGGCGTTCCGTGGCCACCTATTCGAAGCCGCCCGAGTCGACGATCGACCTGAGTGCCAGCTACCACGTAACGCTGCACACGACCCTCGGCGATATCACCATTGAGCTGCTCGCCGCCGACGCTCCGATCGCGGCGAACAGCTTCTTGTTCCTCGCCGGCGAGGGGTTCTACGACCGGGTGATCTTCCATCGCGTCATCGAGGGATTCGTGATCCAGGGTGGCGACCCCACCGGCACCGGGAGGGGTGGTCCCGGCTACACCTTCCGGGACGAGCTGGAGGGCAAGGGCAAGTACACCCGGGGAACCGTGGCGATGGCCAATGCCGGTCCGCACACCAACGGGTCGCAGTTCTTCATCTGCCACGCCGACGTCGGGCTCCCTCACTCGTACACGATCTTCGGAACGGTCACCGACGGGATGGACGTTGTCGACGCGGTGGCGACCCTCCCCACCGGGGCGGATGATCGGCCGCTCGACCCGCCCGTGATCGAGTCCGTTACCGTCCGTCAGGACTGAGCGGCGCGACTCACTCGACAATGACACCGCAGAGTGCCCTGCCGAGGGGGACGCGCAGGCGGCCGTCGAGGAGGAGAACATGACCAACCGTCGACGGGCGCGACCAGCTCACCGGACGAGCCTCGTGGCGGCCATTGCGGTGCTGACCGCCTTGACCCTCGGGGCCTTGCCCGCAACCAGCTCTGCTGC
>Ga0154791_104_pt1 | contig 18225 bp, 20 predicted proteins | sample Rifle2008BG16ft_FD_105799 | JGI IMG/M metagenome (GOLD analysis project Ga0154791, IMG submission 105799) | Actinobacteria bacterium RBG_16_68_21
AAGTCACAGTGCTGAAGAGCGCCGGGGAGGTCGCCTCACTGGGCGATGCCTGGAATCGCCTGACCGCCGACTTCGACGCGCCCACGGCACGACATGACTGGGTGTGCACGGCGATCGAGCAGCTGGCCGGAAGTGGCGAGGTCGTCGTCGTGTGCGTGTTCGATGCCGGCGATCTGGTGGCAGCGGCGCCGCTGATTCGCAGGCGCGGACGCCTCGAGTTGATCGGCCAGGCCGAGCTCGGGGAGCCGGGTGGGTTCGTCTACCGGGATGCTGCCTCGCTCCACCGCCTCGTCACGGGGATCGCCGCCCTGCGCTCTCCTCTTGTCTTGGACGACATTGTCGCCGGGTCACCGGTCGTAAAGGCGCTGCGCGATGTCGGCGGATCCCGGGTGGTGGTGCGGGCATCGTCCGCTTGCCCCTCGCTGGAGATCCCCAGTGAAGTGGACGAGGTGGGTGTGGTGCTGTCCGCCAGCCTGCGGAGTGATCTTCGACGTGCGCAACGGCGCGCCGGGGAGTTTGGCGCGCCCTCTTTCGAGATGCACACGCCGACGTCTCCGGAGCAATTCAATTCGTTGTGGTCAGACGTCCTCCGGGTCGAGGCGGCCGGATGGAAGGGCCGGTCGGGGACTGCCCTCCGCCACGACGCCGCCGTCGGCGCGTTCTTCGCCGCGTACTCGCGACGGGCCATGGAGCGCAAGGAACTCCGCCTGGGAGTCCTCGACATCGCCGGGACGACCGCGGCGGTGATGGTCGCCGCCGAGTGGGATGCCCGGCTGTGGCTCCTCAAGATCGGCTTTGACGAGCGGTATGCAGCTGCGTCTCCGGGCCTGCTGTTGCTCGAGGGAGCGGTTGCCCACGTCCTCGGTCGCAATCTTCGATCGCTGGAGTTCCTGGGAAGCGCCGCGCCCTGGACCCGACGATGGACCCAGGTGGAGAGGCCACTCGTGACGGTCCGTAGCTACCCGTACACAGCGAGAGGCTTGGCCGCCTTGGGGGCAGCGGCGCTGCGATCGGCCCTCAAGAGCAGCAGGCGAGGCGAACGCCGATGACCGGAGCCGTCCACTCCGCCATCAAGTCGGGAGCCCAGCGGGTGATCGCCCGCGCCTCGCGCGGGTACGTCGCCGGTGCCGATTTGGCCGACGCCAGGCGAGTGGCCGACGCGCTCTCCACCAGGGGCTACGGGATCACCCTCGCCTACTGGGATGGAGTCGGCGAGGACGCCACGACGGTCGTTGCCCATCACCTGGCAGGGATCCACGACCTCGCCGCCCACGCCGGGGATTACGTGTCGGTGAAGGCGCCGTCGTTCGGATACGACGCCGCGGTGGCAGCCGAGTTGGTGGATCGGGCGAGCCGGCTGGGGGTCGGGGTGCATTTCGACTCGCTCGACCATGACACGGTGGATCCAACGCTCGATCTGATCGGCTCCCTGCCCGGGGGAGCCGCCGGTATCGGGGTGACCATTCCCGGCCGGTGGCGGCGAAGTCCGGATGACGCCGCCACGCTGGCAGCGATGGGTGCGGTCGTCAGGGTGGTCAAGGGCCAGTGGGCCGACCCGGGCGCTCCCGAGCTCGATTCCGCCGAGGGATTCCTCGCGGTCGTCGCCACGCTCGCCGGTGGGCCGGGTCCGGTACGGATAGCCACTCACGACCCATTGGTGGCAGAGGCGTCCCTGGCGCTGCTGGGTGACGCGGGGACACCGGCCGAGGTCGAGTTGCTCTACGGCCTGCCGGTCCGGGGGATGCTCGGAATCATCGCCGACCCCAGCCTGCCGGTCCGGGTCTACGTGCCGTACGGGCATGGCTGGCTTCCCTATGCACTCGACGGTTTGCGGCGCAGTCCCCGCCTCATGCTGCGGTTGATCCGTGACGCCTTCGGGGGACGGTATCTGCAGGGATTCCCCGAACGGTCGTCGGCCGAGATCCGGCCCGAGTCACCCGTCGGGTGAGCCTTCGCGCCAGTTCTCCCGGGCTTCTGAAGCGCAGGCGGCCGCCACCAACAGGGTGGCCACGGGGTCGGCCCACCACCAGCCGAAGGCGGTATTGAGCGCCAGTGCGGTGAGGATACCGGTCGCCAGGATCCCGTCGAGCATGGTGAGAGTCGCCTCGGCGGCGAGCGGCCGCGACCCGTTCTGGTCGGCGGTCCGCTGTTTGGCGATCGCCAGGCCGAACATGACCACCGCCGCCATTGCCAGATAGGCGATGCCCCACGGCGACTCGCCGGCGTGGTGGTGGACTCGCAGGACCCGGATCGCCCCCAGCACCAGCAGCGTGGCCAGGACGGCGAATGCCGCCGCGACCAGCCGCAGCGCCCGGTGGGTCCGAGCCGATGTTCCGGCGGTGTCCGGCTTGCCGGCATGCCAGACGACGACCAGCGAGGCGAACACCTCGACCAGCGAGTCGAGACCGAAGGCGACCAGCGCCAGGGACCCGGCGGCAATGCCCAGTCCCACGGTCACGAAGACTTCTCCGAGGTTCCAGACGATGGTGGACCACTCCAGGAAGAGGACGCGGCGGTGGAGTTCGGCAGGAACGCTCATCCGCTGATGATTCCAGACGCGGCGAGCGCAGGAAAACCCGAGTCGGATCGGTTGAATCCAGCCGCTCAAGTACCCCCGGCCTCTAACCTGCCCGCCATGCGCCGCCTGCTGGTGATCGCCCTCGTAATCGGCCTGGTGACCGCCGCCTGCGGCGACGACACTTCGACGCCGACCACGACCGCCCCGAGGGTCATCGACCCCGCCGGTCTGACCGACGAACTCAACGATCTCGTCTCCGCCGCGGAGGCGGTGCGTGGTCTCCAGTTCTTCGATCCGCCGACGATCACGATCGTCTCCTCCGCCGAACTGGCCGATCGGGTCAAGGCGCAGATCGACGAGGACCTCGATCTCGAGGAGATGGCGGTATTCCAGCGTCTCTACGAGTCGCTGGGGTTGCTGGACGGATCGATCGATCTGGTTCAGGCGTACCGCGATCTCTACGCCGAGCAGGTCGGTGGCTTCTACGACGATGACACCGGTGAGATGGTGATCGCCGGAGACGAGGAGCTCACCCCCCTCGCCAAGAGCATCGTGGTGCACGAGTTGGTGCACGCGCTCACCGACGAGCAATACGGATTCGCCGCTCACGTCAACGAGCTGATCGATCAGGGAAGGTATGAGGAGGCGACGGCGATCCAGGCGCTGGCCGAAGGCGACGCCACCTACTTCCAGCTGGCCTACCTGCGGAGCTTGTCGAGCGACGAGCAGAGCCAGGCCGTTCAGGAGTCGCTGCAGACCGACACCACGATCCTCGACTCGCTGCCCGACTGGTTCGCCGAAGACCTCACGTTCCCCTACGACTACGGCTTCGGATTCGTCACCAGCGTCGCCACCGACCTGGGTACCGCCGGAATCAATCAGGCGTATACCCGCTTTCCCGCCAGCACCGAGCAGATCCTCCACCCCGAGAAGTACTTCACCATGGAGCCACCGCTCGAGGTCACCGTGCCCCCCATCGACCTGTCCGGATACGAGGACTTCGAAGATGGCGTGTTCGGCGAGTGGAACCTCGATCTGTACCTATTGAGCGGGGTGAAGCCCGGTGAGGCGCTCATCGCCTCCGCCGGGTGGGGCGGGGATCACTACCGGGTGTACACCAACGGGACCGACGTCGTCTTTCTCTACGTCTGGCAGGGGGACACGCCCCGCGATGCCCAGGAGTTGGCAGGCTCTCTGGTCGCCTCGGCGTTGGACACCATGCCGGTGGGACGCGCCACGACCTCGGACTCCGGAGTGACCACCTTCAGCGGTGGAACGACCTTCGCCTACGCGACCGTGACCGATCGCACCGTGGTGTTCGTGGCCTCGGAGGACGCCGCAGCCGGTCTCAGCCTGGTCGAAGAGCTGCGAACGCTGGGTGTGACCCCCTGACGGCCGTGTGACAGCCGGGTGGCTGCGTGCCACAATGCGGCAAATCCTGAACCAATCGATCGGGGGACCATGGATTTCAGCAAGCTCTCGACTGGAGCCAAGCTCGCATTGATCGGAGGGGCCGTACTCGTCGTCAACCTGTTCCTGCCCTGGTACAGCGTCAGCGCCGGTCCGTTCTCGGTTTCGCTCAATGCATTCGATGCCGAGTTTCTCGCCTGGGGTGGATCATTCGTCGCCATTGCCGGCGCCGTGGTCCTGCTCCTCAAGGCATTTGGCACCCGTGAGACGAACGCCGGTCAGTTCAAGACCGAACAGCTGGCGCTCATCCTCGGCGGGATCGGGTTCGTGCTGATCGTCCTGCGTTTCCTCACCGAGACGACGGCCGTCAGCTTCGGGCTGTTCCTGGGGATCGCCGCCTCGGCCGTAGTCGCCTACGGGGCCTTCATGGCGATGAAGGATGCCGGCCTCAGCATGCCCGGCATGGGTGGGGGTTCCGGCTCCTAGCCGATCCAACAAGCCAAGATCGATTCGGGGGGCCTCCAGGCCCCTCGATTCGCGTTGGTCGGTGCCCGTTGCCCCTTAGCCGTCAAGAGCGAATAGACACCCGCGACGGACGGCGGTCTTACTGGAGGCGTGCCATCGGCGTACGGTGGCCGGATGTCGGCGGCGAGCGTCGAGAGAAGTGGCGCGGGCTACTGGCCGCGACCGGCGTTGGGCCGGCGGCCGTGATTCGCCTTCGAGCGGCGAGCCTTCAATTTGCGGCGCTTAGCCTTGGCCATAGGCCCGGCAGGCTAGCAGCGGATCGTCGGCAACCCGCCGGCGGACCGCAGACGACAGACGACACACCCTGACCAGCACCTACTTCGCTCTCGCCACACCGTCGTGGTCTTCTGGACCGCTCGCGGTCGCCTGGACCCATCGTGAACGGCGATGGGGCCTCACTCCCGTCCCCGGTCCGCTCGGGTTGCTCATGCGCTGCCGGTCGGTCCATACGTTCGGGATGAGGAAACCGATCGGGGTGATCGCCATCGACGCCGACGGTTCGGTGGTGTGGGCCGGAGTGGTCCGTCCACGGCGGCTGGTGGTCGTCCCGCGGGCGGCATGGATCGCCGAGACCCCGAGCGGCAGTACGCCCGCCGTGGGAGAGAACGTGGTGGCGGCGCCTATCCTCGCCGGGTGGCCGGCACCCTGATCGTCTGCGCCGGACCGATCGGCAACCTCTCCGACGCTCCGCCCCGGCTGGGTGAGGCTCTCGGCTCGGCCGACGTGGTGTTCGCCGAGGACACCAGGCGGGTTCAGGTGCTGCTCGGCCGGCTCGGGGTGCGGGCGGTGACCCGTTCCTACTTCGTCGGCAACGAAGAGCGACGAGCCGGTGAGCTCCGCGACCGCCTGTCAGCCGGCGAGACCGTCGCGCTGGTGACCGATGCGGGAACCCCCGGCATCTCCGATCCGGGTCTGAGCGCAGTGCGGATTGCCGTGGAGGTGGGCGCGGCGGTCACCGGGGTGCCCGGTCCGAGCGCGGTGACCTTGGCGCTCGCCCTGTCGGGATTCTCCGCGGACCGGTTCGTATTCGAGGGGTTCCTTCCCCGCAAGGCCGCCGAGCGGCGCGATCGGGTTGCGGTGATCGCCTCCGAACTCCGCACCGTCGTGTTCCTGGCCTCGCCGAACCGGATCGGGACGGACCTGGCAGATCTCGCCGCCGCCGGCTCCGCCGATCGGGCGTGTGCCGTGTGCCGGGAGATGACCAAGATCCATGAGGAGATCTGGCGGGGGAGTCTCGGCGAGGCAGCGGAGCATTGGGCCGAAGGAGCGCGAGGCGAGGTGACCGTGGTCCTGGACGCCCAGCAGGCGCCGCCACCGGATCTGGAAGCGGCCGTCGCCGAGACGAAAGGGCTGATCGCCGGCGGCACCCCGGCGAGCGACGCGGTGCGGCGGGTGGCGACGGGGCGGGGAGTGTCGCGGCGCGCCCTGTACGAGCGCGTGGTCCGTCAGGACTGAACCAGCTCCTGGACCTTCGGGGTTCCGCTGGAACGCAGGAAGCCGACCCCGATGGGGATCAGATACCCGAAGTACCCGGCCAGCATCAGCAGCGATGGGTTGTGCCGCCAGCCGAACAGTCCCTTCATGAACTCCCAGAAGGTCGATCCCCCCGGATCGGCCCAATCCAGTGTCCACAGGTGTTCGATCAAGATCGGGAGCACTCCGGCCTCCTGGAACTCGTGGATGGCGGTGGCCACCAGCCCGGCGGCGAACAGCAGGATCACCCCGCCGGTGATGCGGAAGAAGACCCGCAGGTTGATCCGGGTCCCTCCGTGGTACACCAGCCATCCGATGATCACCGCGCCGAGGACACCCAGGACGCCGCCGACCAACTGGGCGGTGTTGGCGTCCTCACCGATGGTCGTCGAGATCAGGAACAACGCAGACTCGAGACCCTCGCGCAGCACGGCGAAGAAGGCAACCGCGGCCAGGGCGATGCCGCCGCTGGTCAGGGCGCTGTCGACCCGTGCTTCGAGGTGGCCCTTTATGGCCCGGGATTGGCGGCTCATCCAGAAGATCATCCACGTGAGAAGGCCGGCGGCGGCAAGGGCGATGATCCCTTCGGTCAGCTGCTCGACGGCGCCGTGTAGCTCACCGATGGTGGCGAAGAGGATTGCTCCGGCGGCGATCGACACCAGCACCGCCACCGCAGTGCCGAGCCACACCCGGTGAGCCTCAGCGGTGCGGTCCAGGCGCTTCAGGTAGGCGAGGAGGATGGCGACCACCAGGGCCGCCTCGACTCCCTCGCGCAGCATGACCAGAAACGCCGCCATGACCGATTGTCCCTCTCCCCGAGCCGGGCTTCTTCAGAACGCTCTACGGTAACCGACCCACGAAACCGCGCTGATTCTGTGCCCGGCAACCCGGCGCACGCCGTGGGTTGCTCAGCGTTTCCGGCCGATGCGCTGCACCACGTAGTCGCCCGGTTCGAGGTCGAGGCCCTCACCGGAGATCGTGACCCGACCCGCATGCGGCATGGTGAATTGATGGACGAGCGTCGGAATCCGGGGTCGGATCTCGATGTGATCCCCGCTCAGGGCAATCTCGAGCTGATCGCCTTCCTCGACGCCGAGCGTCCTGCGCATCTCCGCCGGAATGACGACCCGCCCCAGATCGTCGATCTTCCGGACGATTCCCGTGTTCGACAAGACAACCTCCATTGGCTGACGCACCCTCACCGAACGTCGGCAGTTTTCCAGAGTGCCGCCGCAGCGAGTGGTCGGAGTGTACCGATCGCGCGCCTCGAGTGGAGTCACCGCCGATCGGCCGTCGGAGCCCCGCCACTACCCTCACGAGTCCTGATGATCTACCTGACCACACCCATCTACTACCCGAATGACCGGCCCCACATCGGCACCGCGTATACGACTGTGGTCGCCGATGCCACCGCCCGCTACTGGCGGTTGGTCGGTGAGGAGGTCTACGCGCTGACCGGAACCGATGAACACGGGCTGAAGATCGCCCTCGCCGCCGAAAGCCATGGGATGACCCCCCAGGAGTGGGTAGATCACATCGTCACCGGCTTCCACGAGGCGTGGGATCTGCTCGACCTATCGTTCGACGACTTCATCCGGACGACCGAGGCACGCCACCGCGACACCGTGCGGGATGTGCTCCAGCGGATGCACGACAACGGCGACACCTATTTGAGCCGTTACGAGGGCCTCTACTGCGTATCTTGTGAGGCGTACTACACCGAGAGCGAGCTGATCGACGGGAACTGCCCGCAGCACGGCAAGCCGGTGCAGATCCATGCCGAAGAGAACTGGTTCTTCCGCCTGTCCCGGTATGCCCAGCCACTGCTCGACCACATCGCCGCCAATCCTGACTTCATCATCCCCGAGACCCGGCGCAACGAGGTGGTGGGCTTCCTCGAGCAGGGGCTCGATGACATCTCGATGAGCCGGGCATCGCTGACGTGGGGTGTCCCGCTGCCCTGGGACGAGTCGCAGGTCGCCTACGTGTGGTTCGACGCCCTGATCAACTACGTATCGGCGGCGGGGTACAGCGACGATCCCGCCCGGTTCGCACGCCAATGGCCGGCGTGGGCTCATCTGGTCGGCAAGGACATCCTCCGGTTCCATGCGGTGTACTGGCCGGCCATGTTGATGTCGGCTGGGATTCCCCTTCCCCGCCAGATCGCCGCTCACGGGTGGCTGCTCGTCGGCGGGGAGAAGATGTCCAAGTCGAATGCCACCCAGATCCTCCCGGAGGAATTGGTGGCGGTGTTCGGCGTGGATGGGTATCGCTACCACTTTCTGCGAGACGTCTCCTTCGGGCCCGACTCCGGTTTCTCCTGGGAAGGGATGGTCGAGCGATTCAACGCCGACCTGGCCAACGACCTGGGCAACCTCGCCAACCGGACTCTCAACATCGCCGAGAGCTACCGCCAAGGACAGGTGCCGGCGGTGGCGGATCACTCGGCTCCGGAAGAGCAGGTGCTCGTCGCCGCCGCCGCCGGGGCCCTGGAGGCAATGGCGGGGTTCGGGGAGTTCCGTTCCAAGAACGCGCTGGAGGGAGTGTGGCGGCTCTTCGGGGCGGCCAACGCCTTCCTCGAAGCCACCGCCCCGTGGCATCTGGCCAAGGATCCCGCCGCGGCGACCCGACTCGACCAGGTGCTCAACGCCGCGCTCGAAGCACTCCGCGTGGGTGCGATCTTGATCTCGCCGGCGATGCCTGGGACGGCGGCGCGGCTGTGGAGCATGCTCGGGTTGCCCGGTGCGCCGGACGAGGGGCCCCTGGCGGAGACCGGTGTGTTCGGGGTGTTTCCGGCGAGCACGGTCATCAAGGGCGAGCCGCTCTTTCCTCGCCTCGAGACCTGATGGCCGGCTGGGTAGACGCTCACTGCCATCTGCACATGAGCGACGAGTCGCCCGGCGTCCTGCTCGACCGGGCGGCGGCCGCCGGGGTGGAGTGGGTCGTCGACCCGGGGACCGACGCCGCCTCCTCCACCTTGGCGATCGGCCTCGCCGAGCAGTTCCCCGGTCGGGTCTTTGCCGCGGCCGGGCTCCATCCCCACGACGCCGACCGCTGGCCCGATGAGCGTGCCGAGATCGAGCGCCTCGCGTCCGCTGCGGTCGCCATCGGCGAATGCGGGCTCGACTTCTACCGGAACCTGTCGGGGCCGGAAGCGCAGATCGTCGCTTTCCGGGACCAGATCCAGCTGGCAATCGAGTTGGACAAGCCGATCGTGGTGCACTGCCGCGACGCCTTCGCCGACGTGTTCGAACTCATCTCCGCTGCCGGCGCTGCGGCGAGGACGGTGCTGCATTGCTGGACCGGCGGTCCCCGCTGGACCAAGCGGTTCGTCGATCTCGGGGTGACGTTCTCGTTCGCCGGACCGGTCTCGTTCGAGACCGGTGACACGGTGCGCCGCGGCGCCGCCGAGGTTCCGCCCGATCGAGCAATGGTGGAGACCGACACCCCGTTCCTCACCCCGCCTCCCGATCGGCTGGCCGCCAACGAGCCGGCGAACGTGGTGCGGGTGGGTGAGGCCCTCGCCGACGTGTGGGGAGTGCCGGTGACCGAGGTGGCCCGGCTCACATCGGATACGGCCCTCCGGGTGTACCGCGGTGGCTGAACCACTGGGGAAGCGGGAGACCCGGGAGCTGTTGACCCGCCACGGCTTCCGACCGACCAAGCACCTCGGCCAGCACTTCCTGGTCGAGCCCAACGTTGTGGCCCGGATCGTCGAAATCGCCGTCCTCGGGCGGGAGGCGCAGGTGATCGAGATCGGTGCCGGCGCGGGAACGCTCACCCGGGCGCTGGCGGCGACGGGGGCACGAGTGATCGCCTACGAGATCGACGACTCGCTGCGCCCGGTACTCGCCGAGACGGTCGGCGACGCCGCCGACATCCGCTACGACGACGCTGCCAGGGTGGACTGGGGCGTCGCCCTCCCACCGGGGGAGTGGGTGGTCGTGGCCAACCTTCCCTACAACGTGGGCACTCCACTGGTCCTCGACCTGCTCCGATGGGTTCCTCGGATCACCCGCCTCGTGGTGATGCTGCAGAGGGAGGCGATCGACCGGTTGGCTGCCTCGCCGGGGAGCAAGATATACGGACTGCCCTCCGTGGTGGTCGGTCTCCACGGTGTCGTGCGGATCGCCTTGCGGGTGCCCCCCCACCTCTTCCTCCCCCCTCCGAAGGTCGAATCGGCGGTGGCGGTGATCGAACGCCGCCCGGCCGACCTCGCGGCCGAAGCCGCCATCGCCTTGGCCGCGGCCGGCTTCGCGCAGCGCCGCAAGATGATTCGTTCCTCGCTGCGGAGCTTGCTCGACGACCCGGAGGGGACCATTGCCGCCGCCGGGCTCGATGCCACCGCCCGAGCCGAGGATCTCGCTCCCGGCGACTGGCTGCGGTTGGCGGGTGCGGCGTGACCGCGCTGCGGGCCTTCGCCAAGTTGAACCTGTCGCTGCGGGTTCGCTCCCGCGACGCCGCCGGATTTCACCCGATCCGCTCCCTGGTGCAATCCATCGACTGGTTCGATGACGTTGCCGTCGAGAGAGCCGAGGATGCCGACGCCATCGAGGTGATGGGAGCCGAGGAGGTCCCCGCCGGGGAGGACAACCTGGCCTGGCGGGCGGTGGCTGCCCTGCGATCGGCGGTGTCCGCCCGCGTCCCGCTCCGGGTGGTGCTCACCAAGCGCATTCCGGCGGCGGCGGGCATGGGGGGAGGGAGCGCCGACGCGGCGGCGGCACTGGTCGGAGCCGCCGCCGCCCTCGGCGTCTTCGCCGATACGGTGAGGCGACTCGCCCCAGATCTCGGTGCCGACGTGCCGTTCTGTCTCACCGGGGGCACCGCCTGGATGGAGGGCCGGGGGGAGCGCCTCACCCCAGCGCGAATGGCGGCGGACTATGTGGTGGCCGTGGCGGTGGCCCCGTTCACACTGGCAACCGGCGAGGTGTACCGGAGATGGGATGCCCTGGACGAGCCCCGGGGAGCATCCATGGATAGCCGCTTCCTGCCGCCGTCGTTGCGCCACGTAGACGACCTGGGGAACGACCTGACACCTGCCGCCGTCGCCCTTCGTCCCGAGCTGGCCGATTGGCTGGCGGACCTGGCGCGGCTGTGGGAACGCCCCGTCCTGATGACCGGCAGTGGCCCGGCCGCCTTTGCCTTGTTCGGGGATCGCCCGGAGGCGGAGGACGCCGCCGCCGCGGTGCGATTCGCCCGGGCGAGCGAAGCAGCGCTTCCCATCGACCGGGGCTGGGATGGGGACCCCGGCGGTACACTGCCGCCACCCCCATGGGGGGTGGTGTAACCGGCAGCACGTGGGGTTTTGGTCCCCAAAGTACGGGTTCGAGTCCTGTCCCCCCAGCCAGTCCCTGGAGGTGATCGAGACAGTGAGCGTGAGAGCGATCGTCCTCGCCGCGGGCAAGGGAACGCGGATGCGGTCGACCGCGCCCAAGGTGCTTAATGAGGTCGCTGGGCGCCCGATCATCTCCTGGGTCGTGGACGCGGTGCGTACTGCAGGCGTCGCCGACCTGACGGTCGTGGTCGGCCACGGCGCCGAAGCCGTCAGCGAAGTGCTCCCCGCCGGCGCGCGCTCGGTGGTGCAGGAGAAGCAGCGCGGGACAGGCCATGCCGCCCAGGTCGCCACCGCCGCCATGGGCGATCTGACCGGCGACGTCGTGCTGATCGTCCCCGGAGACAGCCCGCTGTTCCGCTCCGAGACCTTTGCTGCCCTGCTGTCCGCTCACGCGGCGAACGACGCAGCTTGCACCGTGCTGACCACCCGGATGCCCGATCCTGCCGGCTACGGGCGGGTGGTGCGAGAGGACGGCGAGGTGGCGCGGATCGTCGAGGAGCGAGACGCCGATGCTGCCGCCCGAGCCATCGACGAGGTAGCGGTTTCGACGTATGCGTTCGACGGCGAGGCGCTGGTGGCGGCGCTGGGACGCCTCACCGCGGAGAACGACCAGGGCGAGTTCTATCTCACCGACGCGGTCGGTCTGGTCGGGGGACTGGGCATGGTCGCCGGGTTCGAGATCGCCGATCACGCCGAGGCGCTCGGGGTGAACTCCCATGACCAGTTGGCGACCGTGGAGGCAGCCATGCGTGCCCGGATCAACCGGGGGTGGATGACGGCAGGGGTGCGGATGGTCGATCCCGACAGGGTGTACGTCGATGCCTCCGTGACCCTCGAGGCCGGAGCCACCATCTATCCCGGGGTCCACCTCAGCGGGGCGAGCCGCGTGGCCGCAGGCGCCGTCGTCGGGCCGGACACCTTCGTCATCGACTCGACGATCGGCCGGAGCGCCCGGGTCTGGTACTCGGTGGTCCGCGGGTCCGAGGTCGGCGAGTACGCCGAGGTCGGACCCTACGCCAGCCTCCGGCCGGGGACGGTGCTCGGGGCCGGCACCAAGGCGGGCACCTTCGTCGAGGTCAAGGCATCGACGATCGGCCGGGGGAGCAAGGTGCCGCACCTCTCCTACATCGGGGACGCCACCATCGGCGAGGACAGCAACATCGGTGCAGGCACGATCACCTGCAACTACGACGGATTCCGCAAGCACCACACCACGATCGGTTCCCGGGTGTTCATCGGGTCCGACACGATGCTGGTCGCCCCTGTGGAGATCGGCGACGACGCGATCACCGGCGCCGGATCGGTGATCACCCGCGACGTGTCGCCGGGAGCCCTCGCCGTCGAGCGTTCGCCGCAGCAGGAGATCCCCGGCTACGCTGAACGACGGGCACGGAAGGCCGATTCCGAGGGTGAGTGAAGGGGCTTTGACCGCTCATATGGAGGCGCAGAATCGCAAGCGGCTGATGCTGTTCTCGGGTTCGGCGAACCCGATCCTCGCCCAGGAAGTCTCCGAACTGCTCGAGGTCGAACTCGGCGGTGTCGAACTGGGCACCTTCGCCGACGGCGAGATCTCGGCCCGCTTCACGTCGAGCGTCCGCGGCGCCGACTGTTTCGTACTGCAGAGCCACAGCAACCCCATCAACTTCCACATCATGGAGCAGTTGATCATGATCGACGCCCTGCAGCGGGCGTCGGCGAAACGGATCACCGCCGTCGTCCCCTACTTCGGCTACGCCCGGCAGGACAAGAAGTCCATGCCGCGCGAGCCGATCACCGCCCGCCTCATGGCCGACCTCTTCGACACCGCCGGTGCCGACCGCCTGGTGTCGGTCGACCTGCATTCTCCACAGATCCAGGGCTTCACCCGCAAGCCCTTCGATTCGCTCACGGCTCTGCCGATCTTCACCCAGTACCTCGCCACACTCGAGGGGCCCCTCACGGTGGTGTCTCCGGACTCCGGCCGCGTCAAGCAGGCGTCGCGCTACGCCCGGCACCTCGACGCCGAGGTGGCGTTCGTCCACAAGCGCCGCAGGGTGGATGTCGCCGACGACGTCTCGGCGCTGCAGGTGGTGGGTGAGGTCGAGGGTCGCCACTGCGTGATCGTCGACGACATCATCGGGACCGCGGGGACGATCGTGTCGGCGGCCGAACTCCTCAAGGACCGCGGGGCACTTGCGGTGCGGGCTCTGGCGACCCACGCGCTCCTCTCGCCCCCGGCAATCGATCGGATCAAGAACGCTCCGCTCGAGGAAACCGTGGTCACCAACACCCTGCCGGTGTCGGAGGAGGCGGCCGGCCTCCCCAATCTGACCATCCTCTCGATCGCCCCACTGCTGGCCGACACCCTCAAGGCGATCTTCATGGACACCTCGGTGTCCCAGATCTTCATGGGAGAGAACGTCTGACGAGCGCCCGGATCTAGGTCTCCTCGCGCGGCACCGGGCGCGCTGCCAGCACCATCGGGGTGGGTCGGAAGGGATGGGGCACCACCCGGATCGGCTCCCGGTACACCTCGGACAGCAGGGCGTCGTCGAGCACCTCGGCGGGCGGTCCCGACGCTCGCACCCGCCCACGATCCATCACCACGATGCGGTCGGTGTAGGCGGCGGCGGCGTTGACGTCGTGGAGGACGGCGACCACCGTCCGGCCCTGGCGGGCGACGCCGTGGAGGAGGGCCATCGTCGCCTCCTGATGGCCCATGTCGAGAGCGGTGGTCGGTTCGTCGAGGAGCACGATGGGAGTGTCCTGGGCGAGAACCCGGGCGATGGCGACCCTGGTGCGCTCGCCGGTCGATAGGGTGGAGAAGACCCGGTCGGCGAGATGGGTTATCTCGGTCGCCGCGAGAGCATCGTCGACGACCTCCGAGTCACGAGCCGCGGAGTTGGCCGGGTCCTTGCGGTAGGGATGCCGACCCAATGTGACGACGGTGCGAACGGTGAACGGCACCCCCGCTCCCGAGTCCGGGCGGAGCACGGATCGCAGCAGGGCAAGTGCCCCGGGCCGCATGTCGTGCGGTGGTATGCCGCCCAGCATCACCGATCCCGCCGACGGTTTCAGGTCGCCGGCGATCAGGCGTACGAGGGTGGTCTTGCCGGCGCCGTTGGGACCCACCACCGACACGAACTCGAGCTCGCCGACGTCGAGGTCGATCCCCTCCACGATCGTCGCGCCGTCGACCCGATAGCTCGCCCCGCGGACGGAGATGCGGGGAATCACGTCACGACCCCCACATCCCGGCGCGCCAGCCACAGGAAGAAGGGACCGGCGATGGCGGCGGTGACCAGACCGACGGGGATCTCGACGGGCGAGAACAGGGTGCGCGCCGCCAGGTCGGCGCCGACGACGAATGCCGGTCCGAGGATCGCGCACCCCAAGAGCAGTATCCCGTGCCGGGGCCCGAGAGTCTTGCGCACGATGTGGGGGATGAGCAGGCCGACGAAGACGATCACCCCGATGGCGCCGACGACGGCTCCGACGGTCATCCCCACCGCCAGCATCATCACGGTCATGAAGCGATCGACGTTCACCCCGAGGTGACGGGCTTCGGCTTCGCCGAGAGCGAGCACGTCGAGGGTGCGCCACCCTCCGATGATCACGGCGGATCCGGCGGCGACGAACGCCGCGGCTCGTCCGGCGATCGCCCACGTCGAAGAGCCCAATCCGCCGAGCAGCCAGAACTCGACCGGGGGCACCTTGGTGCGATCCCCGGCGAACACGGCGAACCCCACCCAGGCGCTCAGGGCCAGACCGAGGGCCACGCCCATCAGGATGAAACGGGCACGCTCGGTGGCTCGGGTCTCGACCAGGGTTCGCAGCACGACGGCGGTCACCAGACCGGTGCCGACGGCGCCGAGGACGGCGAAGCTGCTGCCGCCGAGCAGCGTGCCGAGTGCTCCGCCCACGGCGGCACCCGGTCCGATGCCGAGCAGGTGGGGGTCTGCCATCGGATTACGGAAGACACCCTGGAGGGCGGCTCCGGAGCAGGCCAGGGCCACCCCGGCGATGATTCCCATCGTGATGCGCGGGGCGCGGATCTGCCACACGACGGCCTCGGCTCGCACCGACGGTTCCGGCCCCAGCGACCAGCCCACCTTGCGGGCGAGCACGCCGAGCACATCCGACGGGCCCAGCCGCACCGCCCCCATGTAGAAGCTGGCGGCGATCACCGCCAGCAAGACGATCGAGAATCCGACCAGGATCGCTGCGGAGCGTCGCCTCGTGACCTCTCCTCTGTCCCTCACGCCGTGATCGACTCCTCGTCGGCGAGAGCACGCTCGGTGTTGCGGACCGGGGTATCTCGCCGGAACACCCGGCCCGGGTCGGGTCGGACAAGTATGGCCGGTCGGGCGGTGGAGTACGCTCCAACCCCCGCGAAGGGCGGCAGGATTGTCCCAGGACCTCGACCGCATCATCGAATCGGCGGCCCGCGCCGGTCTCGAGTTGGACCCGAGCGAGGCGGCGCGGTGGCTCGAAGCCGTGGGCGCCGAGGGAGCGGGCGAGATCACCCTGGACCATCGCTCCGGGGTGTTCGGGCATCGGGTGGCGATGCTCGACTTCAGTCCCGATGACCTCGCGTTCTTCAGAGCAGTTGGGGCGATCGTGGAGATACCCGACGAGGACGGCGTCGAAACCGCACTGGCTCTGTCCGGATCCGCTGCTCAGTCGAAGATCCAGACCTATCCGGGTGACTGCGACTTCTTCGAGCGGGTCAACATCCATGCCGCCACCCGCAATGAGGCCTGCCGCCGCTTCGGCGACGTGCTCCGGCGCAAGGCCCTGGCGCAGCTCGAGGGCCCCGGCCATCGCCTCATGGAGGTCAAGTTCGGGGAGTATCCCCGCGACGTCGTCAGGGACGGCTCGTCGCTCCGAGCGGGGAGCCCGGTCTCGTGGAATCCGGCCGAGCTGCAGTTCGGCGAGATCACGGTGCTGACCATCGATGGCGCAGAGATCGTCCTCCGCTGGGACGACCTCGCAGACAATCCCGGCTGGTGCAAGCTCGACTGGGTGGTGGCCGACCCGGTTCGCAAGCAGGTCGCCAACGCTTCCAACATGCTGGACGCGACCTGGGAGGCGCCCGACGGGTCGATCGTCCCGCTCGACGGCTACCTCGACCCGTACTTCCAGGAGGTCTACCTCGACGCCGTCGCGGTACCGCTGTTCTCCAAGCTCGCCCAGCATGTGTCGGCCGATGCGCTCGATGACTACGTGGCGGCACTCGAGGGGGAGGTGCGCAAGTACCTCGCCGGCGACCATCCCAACGTCGGCAAAGCGGCGAAGCGCATGTACAACATCTTCCGATTGAACGGCCGTTATCTCGAGGCAGCGTTCCTACGCGAGATCTTCGACGAGCCGACCACCGCCCTCTACCAGGTGTACTCGGTGGTGCGCACCGTCGAGGAGGCTTCTGCGCCCGACTCGGCGGTGGACCGCCAGACGGTGATCGACCAAGTGGACCGGGCAATCGTCGAGGTGGTGCGGGCACTCGAGGGGGTCGAGGAGGAGGAGCTCGTGGCCCAGCTGCTGCGGTTGCGGGACGGGGTACGCGCCCCTTCGGGGATCAATGAGGCCGTTGTCGGCGAAGCGCGTGATCGCCTCATCAACCTGGTCAACAACTTCTTCCACGACAAGATGACGGCAATGCCCGAGATTCGCGACTACATGGCCGGACTCTCCGGAGCATGAAGTCCCGGCAGTTCACCGTCGAGACCGGAGGGCGGCCGGTGGTTGTCGACCTCACGGCGGAGGCCGCGGCATTCGTGGCCGGCGAGGGAGACGGGCTGCTCTCGGTCTTCGTCCCCCACGCCACCGCGGGCGTGGCGATCGTCGAGACCGGATGGGGAAGCGATCGCGATCTGATCGATCACCTGGCGACGCTCTTCCCGCGCGACGAGAGGTGGACCCATCGTCACGGATCACCGGGTCACGGCGCCGATCATGTCATCCCGGCGTTCATCGCTCCGTCGACCACGATTCCGGTGGTCGCCGGGGAGCTGGCGCTGGGCACATGGCAGTCGATCGTCCTCGTGGATCCCAACGACGACAACCGGAACCGGACGGTCAGGTTCTCTTTCGTCTCCGGCTGAGCAGCGCCGCGAATGAGTAGTGGCGCCGGCTACTTGTCGATGAGGGCAAGAATTCCGGTCACGATCGCCCCGATCCCGAGCACGTCGGCGGCCCGGGTGAAGGTGATCCAATCCAGCAGCATGGCACCCCAGAAGATGAGAACCAGGCCGAGCAGGAAGTGCCACGTCCGCGCGTTCCTCAAGTGACTCCTCGTTGTCGTGTTGGGGCAGCGTACCGAGTCGGCCGGCCGGCCGCCGGACTGGGCGTAGAGGGCGGCGGCAACGTACGGTTGCGCCGCGATCATCACCAGGAGTGACAGGACGTGGCAGGTTTGGTGGACATGGTTATGGATCAGTTGGGGGGCGGCGGGCTCTCCGCAATCGCCGGACAGCTCGGCACGTCCGAGTCGGGGGCGAAATCGGCGATCGGGACCGCAGTGGGCGTGCTCACCCGCCCATGCGCCGCGTGAACGTTCTGCTGGTGGCCCTCGCCGTCGCGGCGACGCTGCCGATAGCGGGAGCCGAGGCGGGCGTCGGCCATCGGCTCGCCCCCGATCTGGGAATGGCCGCGCCGCGCCATGTGACCCTGTGCGGGCTTCCCAACGATTCCGACGTCTGCCCCGACATCGTGTCCGGTGGCACCCGGCTGCTTCGTTTCAGCGCCACGATCCAGAACACCGGGCGCGGACCGCTGCGGATCCAAGCCACCCGGGTGTGTCCCGACTGCGACACCATGACCACCGTGCAGGGGATCCTGCGATCGGATGGGACATGGCGCACGATTCCTTCGCCGGCGACGGTGCTGTTCGAGACCAACGACGATCACTACCACTGGCACGTGCAGGGGATGGAGGGCTACGCCCTGTGGCCGCTGGAGGCATCGGCGGCGGAACCGGCGGTTT
>Ga0154791_117_pt2 | contig 17646 bp, 19 predicted proteins | sample Rifle2008BG16ft_FD_105799 | JGI IMG/M metagenome (GOLD analysis project Ga0154791, IMG submission 105799) | Actinobacteria bacterium RBG_16_68_21
TGCCCGCGGCCCGCTGCCCGCAGGATTCCGAGCGGGTAGCCGGTCGCGGGAAGCAGGTAGCGACTCATGGCACCACCTCGTATCCCGCCATCCCGGTGCCGAAGTCCGGAACCCGGTAGTCCGTCGTCTGTTCGATTCGCTGCAGCACCGAGTCCACCGAGGGCTGGATGCGGTCGAGCGCCGGCTTCGGGTAGATCCCCAGGAACAGGATCAGCACGATGATCGGAACGAGGATCAGGGTCTCCCGCACCCCGAGGTCGCGCAGGCCCCGGTTCTCCTCCAACGTGATCGGCCCGGTGAACATCCGCTGATAGGCCCACAGCAGGTAGACGGCGGCGAGGACTACGCCGAGGGCGGCGACCACCGCGTACCAGGGCAGGGAGAGGTACGAGCCGATCAGCACGAAGAACTCGCCGATGAAACCATTCAGTCCGGGGAGCCCGATGGAGGCGAAGGCGACGAACAAGAAGATGCCGGCGTAGCGGGGCATCACCGCGCCGAGACCGCCGAACTGACCGATCTCCCTCGTGTGGCGCCGCTCGTAGATCATCCCGACGAGCAAGAACAGGGCGCCGGTGGTGAGGCCGTGATTCACCATCTGCAGCACCCCGCCCTGGAGGCCCTGACTGGTGAGGGCGAAGATGCCGAGCACCACGAACCCGAGGTGGCTCACCGATGAGTAGGCGACGAGGCGTTTCACGTCCGTCTGCACGATGGCGACGATCGCCCCGTAGACGATCCCGATCACCGCCAGCACCGCGAGCACCGGCACCAGCGACACCGATGCCTCGGGAAACAGCGACAGGCAGAACCGGATGAGCCCGTAGGCGCCCAGCTTGAGGAGGATGCCGGCGAGGATCACCGAACCGGCGGTAGGGGCTTCGACGTGAGCGTCGGGAAGCCAGGTGTGGAACGGGAAGATCGGCACCTTGATGGCGAAGGAGAGACCGAACGCCCCGAACAGCCAGAACTGGGCGGTGCGGGACAGGTCAGCGTCGAGGAGCCGCACGAAGTCGAATGTCGGCCCCCCTTCACCGCCGAGGAAACCCAGCGCCAGGATCCCGGCGAACATCAACGCCGAGCCGAAAGCGGTGAACAGGAAGAACTTCACCGCGGCGTGCACCCGGCGCTCGCCTCCCCACACCCCGATGATGAAGTACATCGGGACGAGCATCGCTTCCCAGAAGACGAAGAAGACCAGCAGGTCGAGGCAGAGGAACACGCCGAGGATCCCTGCCTCCAACAGCAGCATGGCCATGGCGTACTCGCGCACCCGGCGGGTGATCGCGGTCGACGCGGCGAGGGCGATCGGGAAGAGGAAAGCGGTGAGCACCACCAGCAGGAGCGAGATCCCGTCGACGCCGAGATGCCACCCCACCCCCCACGGTTGGTACCAGGTGGCCTGCTCGACGAACTGGAACCCGGCCTCCCCCACCTGGAAGTCGACCAGCATCCAAACCGCGGCGCCGAGGGTGACCAGCGAGGACGCCACCGCCACCGGCAGCACCAGTTCCTTGCGTCGGATCGCCGCCACCACCAGCGCCCCGGCCACGGGAAGGGCGATGATCACCGAGAGGATCGGGAAGGTCATGGGCGCACGCTCTCCAGACATTGAGACGCCCTCTCGTCAGAGGGCAATTGGCGATTAGCGATTGGCTGTCGCCCCTGGTCGACGCGCGGACCAATAGCCAATCGCCAATTGCGGCGAGCGCAGCGAGCCATCACAGCCCGCCTCTCCACAGGAACCATCCGAGCAAAGCGACCGCTCCCAGAACCACGCCCGCCGCCGAGGTGCGCACGAATCCGGTCTGGATCGGACGGAGCCAACCCCCCGTCTTCCGGGTGAGCGCTCCCATGCCCTCGACGGCGCCGTCGATCCCCCTGGCATCGAACCGGAAGGCGAGCCACGCCGCCGCCAGCTTCCCGGAGCGGGCGAACACCTGGCCGTAGACGTCGTCGACGTAGTAGCCGCGTCCCATGAGACGCCAGGCGAACCCGGTCTCGTCGGGGACCCGATCGCGATAGCGCAGGGCGGCGAGCCCGATGCCGATCAGGGCGGCGATCACCGAGGCCCCGGCCAGCGCGACCGCCGTCGATCCCGTGGGAACATGCGCCAGGCGGACCGCATCGAATACCGGATCGAGGAAGTGCTCGAGGGTGGTGCGGAAGGGTGTGTTCACCAGCCCGCCCACCACCGAGAGCCCGGCGAGCGCCAGCAATGGAATCGTCATCACCGCCGGCGACTCGTGCGGGTGCACGCCATCGTCCCAGCGGGGTTCACCGAAGAAGGTGAGCCACATCATCCGCGTCATGTAGAACGCGGTGAGCAGGGCGGTGAGCAGACCGACACCCCAAAGGACGGTCCAGGCGCCGCCGCGCTCGAAGACGGTCCCGAGGATCTCGTCCTTCGACCAGAAACCGGCCAGGGGCGGGATCCCCGAGATCGCCAGCCAGGCGATGGTCATCGTGGCAAAGGTGGCCGGCATCTTCCGGCGGAGCCCGCCCATCTTCGCCATGTCCTGCTCACCGTGCATCCCATGGATGACCGAGCCCGCCCCGAGGAAGAGCAGCGCCTTGAAGAAGGAGTGGGTCATCAGGTGGAATACCCCGGCGACGTAGGCGGCCGCGCCGACGCCCATGAACATGTAGCCGAGCTGGCTGATGGTGGAGTAGGCCAGGACGCGTTTGATGTCGGTCTGCGCCACCGCGATGGTCGCCGCGTAGAGCGCGGTGGCAGCCCCGACAACCGCCACGGTTCCCGCGGCGATGGGCGCCATGCCGAAGATCGCCCCGGTGCGGGCGACCATGTAGACGCCCGCGGTCACCATCGTCGCCGCGTGAATCAACGCGGAGACCGGGGTGGGGCCCTCCATGGCGTCGGGCAGCCACACGTAGAGGGGGAGCTGGGCCGACTTGCCCGCTGCCCCGACGAGGAGCAGCAGGCCGATTGCCGTCGCCGTGCCGGTGGTGAGCACCTCGGGCGCCGACTCGAATACCGTGTCGAACCGGAAGCTGCCGAAGTGGGCGAACACCACCATGAGGGCGACGATGAAGCCGACGTCTCCCACCCGATTGACGATGAATGCTTTCTTCCCTGCGGCGGCAGCCGTCTCCCGTTCGAACCAGAACGAGATCAAGAGGTAGGAGCACAGCCCGACGAGTTCCCACCCGACGAACAACATGGCGAAGTTGTCGGCGAGCACCAGGATCAGCATCGAGGCGATGAAGAGGTTGAGGTAGGTGAAGAACCGTCCGAAACGGGCGTCGCCCTTCATGTACCCGATCGAGTAGAGATGAATCAGGGCACCCACCCCGGTCACCACCAGGGTCATCAGGGCGGAGAGCCGATCCCAACCGAGTGAGGCGTCCACCCCGAATGCCGGCATCCAGTCGAACCAGCGAACGGTCAGCGCTTCTCCGGCGCCGGTGAGGAAGTCGACGGCGGCGACGGCTGCGCAGCCGAAGGCACCGGCCACGGTGAGCGTGGCGATCACGCCGGCGAGCGGCTCGGGGAGCCTCTTGCCGGCGAACAGCAGGACCACGCTCCCGCCGAGCGGGAGCAGGATGGCGAGGGAGACGAGGGTGCCGGTCATCCGCGCAGCTCCGCCAACTCGTCGACCGAAGCAGTCTTCCTTCGCCGGAAGACCGCGACGATGATCGCCAATCCGACCACCACTTCGGCGGCCGCCACCACCATCACGAAGAAGACCGAGACCTGCCCGTCGATGCTGAGCAGTTCCCGTCCGGCGGCGACAAAGGTGAGGTTCACCGCGTTGAGCATCAACTCGACCGACATGAACATCACCAGGGCGTTGCGCCGCAGCAGGATCCCGGACAGGCCGATCACGAACAGCACCGCCGAGAGCGCCATGTACCAGCCCGGGGTGACGGTCATTCGTCGCCTCCATCTTCCCGGAACAGCGCCAGCGCCACCGCGCCCGCAGCGGCGATGATCAGCAACAGGGCGGTTACCTCGAACGGGAGCACCCACTTCCGGAACAACTCGGTGCCGATCGCCTCGATGCTCCCATCCACCGGAACGACTCCGGCGGGGGCGCCGGTGACCCACACCAACCTGCCCGCCCAGAGCACGCCGGCGGCGAAGAGGGCCAGCAAACCGAGGGCGAGGGGCCGCTGCACGGGGAGCCTCTCGGTCCGCTCCTCGGACTTGTCCACCCCGATCAGCATGATCACGAAGAGGAACAACGTCATCACCGCGCCGGCGTAGATGATCACCTGGACGACGGCGACGAAGTACCCGCCGTTGGAGACGTAGAACACCGCGATCGAGAGCATCGTGAGCATCAGCCCGAGCGCCGAATACACCGGGTTGCGCGCCCAGACCATCGACACCGCCCCGAACACCGCGGCCAGCCCGAAGATCACGAAGAGGGTGAGCTCAACCATTGGAATCGTCACCCGTCGCCCGTCGCCCGTCGCCGGTCCGATGGTCGGTCTCTGCGTTGTCGATCTCGTCGTTGACGTCGCGCCATTCACTCGTATCCGGCTCTTGACGGGTGACGGGTGACGGGCGACTGGCTGATTGCCCCTTCTCCGGCGGGCGCAAACCGGCGCCCAGCGTCGGTGTCCAGGCCGGGATGCCCTCGTAGGCGGCGCGACCCGACGGGGCAGTGGCCCGCATCCACCCGTCCGCCTGGAGCAGTTCACCCTTGTCGATGAGGATGCTGTCGGGCTGCGGATGGGGCACCGATCCGTCGGATTCCATGAGCAGCTCGGTGCGCGTGTAGATGGCGTCCTGACGATTGGTCACCGACATCTCGAAGAGGTGGGTCATGGTGATCGCCTCGGTGGGGCACGCCTCGACGCACAGTCCGCAGAAGATGCAGCGGAGCATGTTGATCTCATAGACGAACCCGAAACGCTCTCCAGGGCTGACCGGGGCATCGGCGGGGTTGTCCTTGCCGCGAACGTAGATGCAGCGCGCCGGGCAGACGCCGGCGCACAGCTCGCATCCGATGCACTTCTCCATGCCGTCCGGATACCGGTTGAGCACATGCCGTCCGTGGAACCGCGGTGGCTTGACCCGCTTCTCCTCCGGGTACTGGGTGGTGACCCGGCGGCCGGGGAGCATCTGGCGCAGGGTGACCCAGAAGCCGGAGAACGGACCGCTCACGTCTTCACCTCCCTCATGACCAGGGCATCCCGAAGACGCGCACTCCCTGCAGGAGCACGAAGACCACCAGCCAGGCGAGGCTGAGCGGGATGAGCCACTTCCAGCCCAGAGTCATCAGCTGGTCGTAGCGAAGCCGGGGCAGGGTCGCCCTGATCCACACGAACAGGAACAGCAGCGCGTAGGTCTTGAGCAGGAACCAGAAGATCGGCACCAACCAGCCCACGTAGGGAAGATCGGCGCCGGGGCCGAGCCACCCTCCAAAGAAGAGCGTCACCGCGATCGCCGAGAGGTTGAACATGTTGATGTACTCGGCGAGGAAGAAGATGGCGAAGCGGAAGCCGGAGTACTCGGTGTGGTAGCCGCCGACGATCTCCGATTCGGCCTCGACCAGGTCGAAAGGCGCCCGGTTGGTCTCGGCGATCGCCGCCGTGAAGAAGATGACGAAAGAAGGGAGCAGGGAGAACACGAACCACCCTGGGACCGGCCCCCGGAACGACCCGGCCTGCAGCGCCACGATCCGAGAGAACGACATCGTCCCCACGCCGAGAGATCCGCCGGCGATCTGCGACGAGGCGAACACCACCACGGGTACCAGAGCGAGTCCCATGGCCGCCTCGTACGAGATCATCTGGGCGGTTGCCCGGATTCCTCCGAGGAGGGGGTACTTCGAGCCCGACGCCCAACCGGCGAGCACAATCGCGTACACCGCGATCGACGACATCGCCAGCACGAAGAGCAGCGCGATGTTGAGGTCGGCTCCCTGGAGGGTCACCGTGGTCTCCCCGATGTGGATCGGCGCCCCGATCGGCACCATCAAGAAGATCAGAAACGCCGGGATCATCGCCATGATCGGCGCCGCCAGATAGAGCCCGACCTCGACCTTGCGCGGCCGGATGCCCTCCTTGAACAGCAGCTTCAGCCCGTCGGCCAGGGTCTGCAGGATCCCGAAGGGACCGGCGCGGTTCGGCCCGACCCGGTTCTGCATGAAGGCGACCACCCGCCGCTCGAACCAGACCAGGATCAGCGCGGTCAGCAGGAGCAGGGCGAACACGAACACGACCTTGATCACGGCCGACCAGAAGACGGACTGGAACACCGTCTCGAGGAAGTGGGTCATCGCTCGCCACTCCCATCGCCCGGGGCAACCGTGACCGACACCGCCGCCCCCACCGAAACACCGAGGCCGAAGGGGAGGTAGGCGGTTCCCGGAGCGAGCGAGTCGTCCCGGGTCCACGCCAGCTCGGTGCTTCCCCGGGAACCGGTTAGCACCGCGGTCGATCCTTCAGCGAGCCCGAGGCGGGTGGCATCGTCCGAATGAAGGTGGAGCATCGCCGCCTTGATGAGCGGAGCGAACGCCGGACCGGCGAGGGTCATCGTCCCCTCGTCGTAGAGCACCCGGGCGAGATGGAGAGCCATTCCCTCGGCGGGGGCCACGCTCCGCTGGAAAACGGCGGGGGCGGGCGCGGCTGCCCCTCCGGCCAACGTGGCGATCATTCCATCCCGGCCCCGGCCCCAATCGAGGGCCTCCCAGGTGATGCCGGCGTATGCCGGGGCGGCCAGGGCGATCTCCTTGGCCATGGCGTCGGCACCCCCGCCGAGCGAGCGCCCGAGCCGGGCGGCGAGATCGTCGAGCGCTTCGACTGCCGGTCGGCTCAGTCCGGGACCGGGGACGATCCGGTTGACCTTCTGCACCCGCCCCTCGAGGTTGGTCATGGTGCCCTCGACCTCGGAAAAGCCTTCGACGGGGAGCACCACGTCGGCGCCGCGGTTGGAGTCGTTGAGGAAGAGGTCGAAGGAGACGACGAACCCTGCCGCCGCCACCGCGGCCTCGGCGGAAGCACGATCGGGATGGTCGGCGGCGGGATCGGCTCCGAGCAGCACGAGTGCCTTCACCGACCCGTCGGCCAACCCCTGGAGGATCCCATCGGCGTCCCGCCCCGGGGCGGGAACGGGACTGCCCCAGGCGTCGGCGAGCGCGGCTCGGGCCGCCTCGTCTTCGGCCGAAGCCCGACCCGGAAGCAGAGTGGGTGCCAGACCCATGTCGAGCGCCCCGTATAGGTTGCCTCGCCGGGTGACCGGCAAGACCGCGGCGCCGGGAAGGCTCGCGGCGAACTCGGCGACCGCGCTGGCCAGATCGGGCGGCTCGGTCAGGCCGGTGCGACCGACGATGGCGACCACCGGCCCGGCGGCCAGTGCCGCAGCCACCGGGGCGAGATCGTCCGCTCCGGCGCGGAGCCGGTCGAGCACCGAGAATCCGTCGCCCGGCCGGTAGTGCACGACGTGATCGGCGTCGGGATCGAGCCCGGTACGCCGCGGATGCACCACGATGAGCGTCGCCCCGAGCTCGGTTGCCGCCCGGCGCACCCGGAGGTGGAGCACGGGAAGTTCTTCCTTGAGGTCGGGAGCCCAGACGAGAATGGTCTTCGCCCGTTCCAGATCGTCGATCCGGCCGGTGCCGCCGACCGCCAACGCGGCGTCGAGGCCATCACCGACCCGGGCATCGAGGCTGCCGGTGCCGATCACCGAGCGGAGAAGCTTGCCGAACGCGTACGCCTCCTCGTTGGTGCTCCTCGCTCCACCGATGCCGGCGATCGCTGCCGGGCCGTGCTCGGAGAGCACCGCGGCGAGTCCGGAGGCGGCGCGATCCAGGGCCTCTCCCCACGTCGCCTCGCGCAATTCTCCGTCTTCGCCTCTGACCAGCGGGGTGCTGAGCCGTCCGGGAGCGCGCAGGTACTCGAAGCCGAATCTCCCCTTGTCGCACAGCCACCCCTGGTTGGTGGCACCGACGTCCACGCCGAGCAGGCGGACGACTTCGTTCTGGGCGGCCTGCACCGAGACGCGACAGCCCACCGCGCAGCCGGCGCAGGTGCTCTCGACCGCCTCGAGGTCCCACGGGCGAGCGCGGAAGCGATAGGGGGTGGCGGTGAGCGCCCCCACCGGGCAGATCTGCACCGTGTTGCCGGAGAAGTAGGAGGCGAACGGCTCGTCGGGGAAGGTGTTCACCTGGGTGTGGTTCCCCCGATCGACGAATTCGATCAGCGGATCCCCGGAGATCTCCTCACTGAACCGGGTACAGCGGGCGCAGAGGATGCAGCGTTCCCGATCGAGCAGCACCAGATCGTTGATGGGGATCGGCTTGGGGAAGTGGCGCTTCTCCTCGACGAAGCGGCTCTCCCCCGGCCCGTGGGCGAGCGTCTGATCCTGGAGCGGGCACTCTCCCCCGCGATCGCATACCGGGCAGTCGAGGGGGTGGTTGATCAGCAGGAACTCGAGCACCCCCTCCTGGGCCTTGCGCACCACCTCGGACTTGGTGTGGACCACCATCCCCTCGGTCACCGGCATCGTGCACGATGTGGTGAGCAGTGTCCCCCGCGGTCCCTCCACCTCGATGAGGCACATCCGGCACATGCCCACCGGCTTCATTCGCGAGTGCCAGCAGAAACGGGGGATGTACGTGCCGGCGTCTTCGGCAGCCTTGATGAGCAGTTGGCCGGCGGGGACGGCGACCGTACGCCCGTCGATGGTGATCGACACGGTCTCAGACACCGGCAGTCACCGCCCCGGGGATCATCGCCGCCACTTCATCGCGGAAGTGGCTCATGATCGAGGTGATCGGGGACACCACCGACGGACCGAGCGGGCAGATCGTGGTCATCGCCGGCGGCCAGCGCAGTCCGGGAGAGATGTTGTCGGACACGTCGAGAAGCAGGTCGAGATCGGCGGGCCGGCCGGCGCCGCCGAGGATCCGCTCGAGGATCCGCTGCAGCCACGAAGTGCCCTCGCGGCACGGGGTGCACTCGCCGCACGATTCATGGGCGAAGAACCGCACCACGCTGAGGGCAGCGGCGACGACGTTGGTGGTCTCGTCCATGACAACGACCGCCCCAGACCCGAGCATCGACCCGAGACGCCCCGTGTCGTCGATCGTCACCGGCTCGTCGAGGTGCAAGGCGGGGACGAACCACGGAGCGGAAGCCCCCCCGGGAATCCAGCACTTGAGCTGCTTGCCGCTGCGGATGCCGCCACCCAGGCCGAAGATCAGGTCGCGCCATGACATCCCCATGACGATCTCGTAGTTGCCGGGGCGTTCCACGTGACCGGACAGCGAGAACAACCGCGTGCCTCGCGAGCCCTCGGGTCCGATGGCGTCGTAGGCAGCGCCGCCGTTGGCGACTATCCACGGGACGTTGGAGAGCGTCTCGACGTTGTTGACGATGGTCGGCTTGGCATACAACCCGGCGATCGCCGGGAAGGGAGGCTTGATGCGCGGCTCGCCTCGCTTGCCCTCGAGGCTGTTGAGCAGAGCGGTCTCCTCGCCACAGATGTATGCCCCGGCGCCGAGGTGCACCGTGATCTCGATGTTGCGCCCGGTCCCCAGTACGTCGCGCCCCAGATACCCGGCGGCACGCGCCTCGTCGACGGCGCGCTGCAGCCGCCGGGCGGGACGGGGATACTCGCCGCGCACGTACACGAAGGCGTGCTCGACGTCGAGGGCGTAGGCGGAGATGACGATCCCCTCGACCAGCTGGTGCGGATCTCGTTCCAGGAGCTGGCGATCCTTGAAGGTCCCCGGCTCGGACTCGTCGGCGTTGACCACCAGGTAGCGGGGCCGGATGTCCGGAGGAAGGAACCCCCACTTGACCCCGGTAGGGAACCCGGCTCCGCCGCGGCCGCGGATGTTCGACGCCTTCACCTCGGCGATGACCTCCTCCGGGGGCATCGCCAGCGCCTTGCGCAGTGCGGCGTACCCGCCGGTCGCCTCGTAGCGCGCCAGAGTGTGCGAGTCGGCCGGATGGGCTTCCATGCGGGCGAAGAGGATCGAGTCGGTCACGCTCCTCCCCCTGTCGTGCCGTATGGCTCGAAAGCGGGAACCGGGCCGAGCGCCCCGACCGGTTCGGCCGGTCCCCAATCGAAGGAACGTTGCCCGCCGAACCGGGCCTGCAGATCATCGCCGATGACGAAGCCGGGCCGCTCGTCGAGCAGCCACCGGCAAAGCGCACGGGCCTGTGCGGGGCTCACCCCTTCGACCAACTCGTAGTCCACCTGCACCGCCGGCGCCCCGCCGCAGGCCCCGACGCATTCCACCGCCTCCACGGTGATCGCCCCGGTCTGTCCCGGGCGGATTCCGGTCTCGTCGACCACCGCGGCGAGAACGTCGTCACCGCCGAGGAGGTGGCACGACACCGAACGGCACACCGAGACCAGGTGTTCTCCCAGTTCACGTTTGTACATCGAGTAGAAGGAGGCGACCGAGTACACCTGGGCGGGAGTCATCCCGGTGTGCTCCGCCACCTCCCTCATGCCCTCATCGGTGAGCTTCCCGTCGGCTGCCATCGCCAGATAGAGCAGGGGCATGACCGCCGAACGGCGCTGCGGGTACCGGACGATGATCTCCTCGGCGCGCGCCCGGGTGTCGGAATCCCAGCTCACCTCGACCTCCCCGAGTGAGGGACGGGCGACGGGCGACGGGCGACGGGCGACATCTTCATCGGTCCACGTCCCCGAGAACAGTGTCGGCCGAGGCGAGTGCCGCGACCGTGTCGGCGATGAGCGAGTCGGTGAGCATCGCCGGCAGCACCTGGATGTGGGCGAAGGACGGTCCACGCACGTGGACCCGCCATGGCTTGGCGCCGCCCGAGGAGACCATGTAGACGCCCAGTTCGCCGCGCGCCGACTCGACCGCCTGGTACACCTCACCGGCCGGAACCCGGAACCCCTCGGTGAAGATCTTGAAATGGTGGATCAGGGCTTCCATCGATTGGTCGATGCGCGCCCGGGGAGGAGGGGTCACCTTGCGATCCTCGGTCCGGTAGTCGCCTGGAGGCATGGTCCTGGCCGCCTGCTCGACGATCCGCAACGATTGGCGAATCTCCTCGAACCGGATGAGGAACCGGTCGTAGACGTCGCCGTTGTGGAGTACCGGCACGTCGAATTCGTATTGCTCGATACCCGAGTACGGGAAGGCCTTGCGGACGTCGTACCCGATGCCGGCGGCGCGCAACATCGGGCCGGTGACACCGAATGCGAGGCACTCCTCCGCCGTGAGCGTGCCGATCCCGATCGTGCGCTGGCGGAAGATGGGGTTGTCGAGGAGCAGCGCCTCGTACTCGGCCAGTCCGCGCAACACACCCTCGTTGATGGCGGCGACGTCTTCCTCCCACCCGTCGGGCAGGTCGGCGGCCACCCCCCCGGGGCGGATGTAGTTGTGATTCATCCGCAGGCCGGTGGTCTTCTCGAAAAAGGCAAGCACCAACTCCCGGTCACGCCAGCCGTAGAGCATCATCGAGAGGGCGCCGAGATCGAGACCGGTAGAGGCGCTCCACAGCAGATGGCTCGCCACCCGATTGAGCTCCGTCATCATCACCCTGATCGCCTGCGCCCGCGGGGGGATCTCGACGCCGAGAAGCCGCTCCACCGCCAGGCAAAACGCCAGCTCGTTGTGAAGCGGCGACAGATAGTCCATCCGGGTGACGTTGGTGGGTCCCTGCATGAAGGTCAGCATCTCTGCCGTCTTCTCCATCCCGGTGTGCAGGTAGCCGATGATCGGCTTGACCCGGCGGATGGTTTCCCCGTCCAACTCGATCTGGAGGCGCAGCACCCCGTGGGTCGCCGGGTGCTGGGGACCCATGTTGATGATCTGCGTCTCATCTGATGACTCGCCGGCCCGCCCCTCATAGTCGTCCACCACCAGGGTCCCCATCTGCTCGGCGAGCACGCGCTCGTCCTCGACGAGCAGCATCTCCTGGGAGCCCTCGTCCGTGAACCGGCCGGTGTCGGTCGGAGCCTCGGTGCCGGTGATCCACAGGTCATGCATGGTCCGTCGCACGGTCGCCTCGGCGGCCCCGGGCTGCGATGGCGGGGCGGACTGAGCCCGCCCATCGGGCGCTTCGATCTCGCCGGTGACGACGTCGGGGGGGTTGCTCATGACGCGGTGTTCGCTTCCTTGAACTGCACCGGCACCGCCCCGATTGCTGAGTCCTTGCGGAGGGGGTGGCCCACCCACTCATCAGGAAGCAGGATCCGGGTGAGATCGGGATGCCCCGAGAAGATGATCCCGAACAGATCGAACGCCTCGCGCTCGTAGAAGTTGGCTCCGGGAAGTACGCCGCTGATCGAGGGGACGGTCGGATCGTCCCCCGGCACCCCGATCAGCATCCGCAACCGCCGGACGGGGTCGAGGGAGAGCAGATTCACCACCACTTCGAACCGGGGATCGCGCTGCAAGTAGTCCACCGCGCAGAGGTCGACGAACATGGCGAACCCTGCCTCCACCGCGGCGGAGGTGAACTCGACCAGCACCTCCCGGGGCACCCGGCACACCGTGTCACCGAGCGAGTCGGCGAACACCACGCCGGGGAATCCCGCCGCCAGCGCGGCATACCGGGAATCGAGCTCGGTCGCCGGAGCCTCGGGTCGATCGTTCATCGCGACGTGTACTCCCCGGCGGTGATCCGATTGTGCAGCGTGAGGATTCCGTGCATCAACGACTGGGGACCCGGCGGGCACCCGGGCACGTAGACGTCGACCGGGACCACCTGGTCCACACCTTGAACCAGGGCGTAGTTGTTGAACATGCCGCCGGTCGAAGCGCACGCCCCCATCGAGATCACCCATTTGGGCTCGGCCATCTGGTCGTACACCTGGCGGAGCACCGGGGCCATCTTCTGGGAGACCCGCCCGGCGACGATCATCAGGTCGGCCTGCCGTGGCGACGCCCGGAACACCTCCATGCCGAACCTGGCGAGGTCGTTGTGGGCCGCCCCGGTCGCCATCATCTCGATGGCGCAGCAGGCGAGCCCGAATGAGGCGGTGTACATCGAGCGCATGCGCGCCCAGTTGACCGCCTTGTCGAGGAGCGCCGTGAAGAGGTTGGGCGGTCCTGCCGGCTGCGCCATCAGGCCGCCTTCTCCGTCAACGGCTCGACCACGGCGGGGCGCCGACGCGACCGACGAGCGACATTCCAATCGAGCGCTCCCCGCTTCCACACGTACACCAGCGTCTCGATGAGAAGCAAGGTGAAGATGCCGACGGCCCCGATCCCGTACCAGCCGAGCTGGGTGAACCGCACCGCCCAGGCGAAGAGAAACACGATCTCGACGTCGAAGATCACGAATAGCATCGCCACCAGATAGAACTTCACCGGGAAGCGTTGCACCGGCTCTTGTAGTGGGACGATGCCGCACTCGTAGGGGTCGAGCTTCTCCGGCGTCGGATTGTGAGGGGCGATCAACCGGCTGAGGCCGAGCGAGATGGCGGCGAAACCCGACGCCAGGAGAGCCATGATGGCGATCGGTAGGTAGGCGCTCAGCGACATGTCCCTCCCGGCTACCGGACTGGCGGAGATTAGGTCACCGCGCGACACGCGCGAAACCGACGACCGTCCCTTCGAGAGACCGCCGGCTGCCCACCGCCTGCAAGGCGCGTCCGACGCGGACGAGAGGCGGCCGTTAGATTCGCCAGTACCTAGTGGAGGAGAGGCAAGTGACGTTCAGTGACTTCTTCGAGCGAATCGGCAACCTCGACTGGCTCGCCGTCGTGGTGGGCGCCCTGGTGTTCATGGTCCTGGGCGCCATCTGGTACGGCCCGCTGTTCGGCAAGGCATGGTCGAAGGCCACCGGGCAACCGGCGATGTCGCTCACCAAGGTACCCCCGGCCAACCAGTTGGTCGGAGGACTGATCGTGGCATTCGTGGCGAGTGCAGCCGTCAACTACTTCGGGGCGCTCGACGACGTTGAGCACTCCCTGGTCCTGGCGCTGCTGCTCGGCGTGATCGTGATCGGCTCGTTCGCCTTCTCCCACGTCGTGTGGGAGAAGAGAAAGTTCGGCTTGTTCCTGCTCGAGGTGGCATTCACCTTCGTGGCCATCGCGGTGTTGAGCTACGTCCAGGGCTTGATGGCGTAGCGATCCGCGGTTTCGCGAACGATGGGCCGGCCCTTCGGGATCGGCCCATCGTCGCGCCAAGCGTGCCTTCCGACCGTGCCGCCACAACGACGCGGAGCCAGGCCGGGAGGTAGATTCGGCGCCGGCACCCAGCGGAGGAGAGGCAACGTGACGTTCAGCGACTTCTTCGATCGAATCAACAACCTCGACTGGCTCGCGGTAGTCGTGGGGGCCTTGGTGTTCATGGTCGTCGGGTTCCTTTGGTACGGGCCGCTGTTCGGCAAGGCATGGTCGAAGGCGACCGGCGTGGCAATGACCGGCGGAATGCCCCGGCCCGACAAGATGGGGTGGACGTTCGTCTACTCGTTCGTGCTCAGCAGCGCGGTCAACTACTTCGGTGTTCTCGACAAGATCGAGCACTCATTGATAGTCGGCATCATGCTGGGGTTCTTCGTGGCCGGCGCGGCGGCCTACTCGCAGGTCGTGTGGGAGAACCGCAAACACTCTGTTTGGATGATCGACACCATCTACCTGTTCGTGGCGATCTCGATTGTCGCCTATGTACAGGGTCTGATGGCCTAACGAGCGCAGGAGCCAGGTTGATGGGCCGGCCCGCGGGCCGGCCCACTCGCGTCACGCCAGCGACCTTCTGGCCGGCAGCGGGAAGCCGGCAGCCGGAAGCCTCCTCACCAGGGGTCGGGCCCGACCGTCACCAGCTTCTCGATCATCCGGTAGGCGGTCTCGGCCAGGTGCACCTCGTCGGGGCGCAGGATGTTGGCCATGACTCGCAGCACCCACTCCATCAGCGTGCGGCTGCGCAGGCCGGTCCTGGTGAGCACCCGCATCGCTCCCGGCCGCCCGATGAGCCGGACGAACGCCCGTGACACCCGGAAGTAGAGGTCGTAGGTCTCGTCGATTTCGTCCTTGTACCCCCACAGCAGCGAGCGATCGTCTCGCTCAAGGGCCGCACCGACGTGGGTGGCGGCGATCCGCCCAGTCTCATACGCGTAGGCGATCCCTTCACCGTTGAAAGGGTTGATCGCCCCGGCGGCGTCTCCGACCACCACCCAGTTGCTCCCGGTGTTGGGTCCCACCGAGAACGCCATCGGCAGCTTGCCGCCGCGTGCTTCGGCGAGCTGCGAGTCGGCGGTGAGCTGCCAGTACTCGGGCGTGGCCTCGACCATCGCCGTCATCAGCGTCGAAGTGTTGACATCCTTCCAGTGATGGAATGTGGAGAGCACCCCGACACCGATGTTGACGGTCCCGTCGCCCATCGGGAACACCCAGCCGTACCCGGGAATCGTCGCCCCACTGTGATCGTGAAGATCGAGCTGACTCTCCATGAATCCGTCGTCCGATCGGGGGCTGGTGAAGTAGGCGCGGGCCGCCAAGCCGAAGGGCCGTCGCTTGTCGCGGGTGGTCCCCAGGGCTCGCCCGAAGCGAGACAGCGAGCCATCGGCGACGACGACGTACCGCGGGGTGACGACCTCGGTCTCCCCGGCGGAGGTCAGCTCGACTCCTGCGATTCTGCCCGACTCGAGCAGGGGTCGAGCCGCGGTGTGCTGGCGGACAACCACCCCCTGCTTCTCGGCAAGCGCGGCGACCTGTAGATCGAGATCGGACCGACGGATCACCCCTCCCCACGCAGGGAGTGTCGGGTGCTCCGGCCAGGGGAGCTCGATCATCAACTCACCGGAGTAGGCCCGGAGCCCACCCACCCGATGGAACTCGGGAACCGAGAAGTCGAAACTCATGTCGATGAGCTGGCGGATCGCCCGTGGGGTGAGCCCGTCACCGCAGGTCTTCTCCCGGGGGTACTCCTTCTTCTCCGCCAGGACGACCTGATGACCGGCGCGCGCCAGCCAGTGAGCCGCGGACGATCCCCCGGGACCCCCGCCGACGACGAGGACGTCGATGTTGGGCATGCCGGCAGCAGGCTAGAGGGCGGTGATCTCGTAGCCGCGACCGCTGCCCGCTTCCCGCCGGAGCGGAAAGCCGGTAGCCGGTAGCCTTCTTCGCATGATCGACCTCTTCTCCGACACCCACACGGTTCCCGACGACGGCATGCGGCGGGCGATGGCCGATGCCGAGGTCGGAGACGAGCAGCTCGGAGAGGATCCGACCACCCTCCGGCTCGAGGAGAGGGTCGCCGCGCTCTTCGGCAAAGAGGCGGCCCTATTCCTTCCCACCGGGTCGATGTGCAACAAGGTCGCGATCGGTGCGCTGACCCGGCCCGGGGACGCGGTGGTGTGCGACCACCTGGCCCACACCTATCGCTTCGAGGGCGGCGGACCGGCCGCCCTGTTCGGCGTCGTCTTCGAGCCGATCGTCGCCTTGAAGGGTCACTTCACCCCGGAGCAGCTCGGCGCGGTGATGAACCGGGGCAACGTGTATCAACCCCGTACGTCACTGGTGTATCTCGAGCAGACCCACAACTTCGCCGGCGGCACGGTGTGGCCGATCGAGCAGTACGAAGCGGTGTGCACCACGGCCCGCGACCACGGCGCAGCGGTGTGCACCGATGGCGCCCGGGTGCTCAACGCAGTAGCCGCCTCCGGCATCGGCCCGCAGCGGTGGGCCGAGCCGGTCGATGCCATCTGGATCGACTTCTCCAAGGGTCTCGGTGGACCCGGCGGTGCCGCCATCGCCGGGTCGGCAGAGTTCATCGCCGCCGCCACTCGCTTCAAGTACTTGCTGGGCGGAGCCATGCGGCAGTCCGGCTTCCTCGCCGCCGCCGCCCTCTACGGTCTCGACCACAACATGGAGCGCCTTGCCGACGACCAGACGAACGCGGCACGACTCGCCTCCGGTCTCGCCGAGCTGGGTCTGGTGGTGTCTCCGCCGGAGAGCAACATGGCCTTCTGTGAACCTCCGCCGGGTTCGACCGCGGTGGAGTTCGTCGCCGAGTTGGCGGCGGTAGGCGTGCGGACCTCGGTGGTCGCGGGACGCATTCGCATGGTGACCCATCTCGGGGTGACCGCCGCCGACATCGAGACCGCTCTCGGACTGATCGCCGGGCTGGTGAAGGCGGCCTAACCGCCCAGCGTGGAGGTTGTAGAGTCGGCCGGCGGTGCGCAGTCCTCGAGAGCGGTTGCCAGATCCTCGCCGCCAAACGCCACCCGTTCGTACACGACGACGGCCTGGAGTTCCTCCACGGTGAGCACCGAACCCCACGCCGGCATCAGCGCTCCGGACCCGCCGACAGGTTTGCTGGTGGCCCCGTAGGTCGGATCGGGCCACCCGTTCGTTCCCAGGGTCACCCACTCGATCTGAGCGGCGCACTGGCCGGCGGGGAAGGTGGTGAGCAGTGTGCCTCCGGTGAACCCGGGGAAGTTGCCGCCGCCGGCACCGCCGGCACCATGGCATGCGGCGCACCCCACCGTCTCGTACACCGTCTCTCCAATCGTGTACGGGTCGTCGCCCGAACCGAGCGCCGACCCGTCGCAGTTCGCGGCGACTCCGGTGACCGGGTCGATGCCGAGACGCCCGGCGTCCCCGCAATTGGGTCCGTTGGGAAGGAACGTCGCGTAGACGATGGCGAATGCCGGGATCACCACAAACAACCCAGCCAGCCAACGGGGCAAGGCGCCGACGGGCACCACCGACTCAGTGGCGGCTCGCGGGATCGCCGG
>Ga0154791_120_pt3 | contig 17180 bp, 15 predicted proteins | sample Rifle2008BG16ft_FD_105799 | JGI IMG/M metagenome (GOLD analysis project Ga0154791, IMG submission 105799) | Actinobacteria bacterium RBG_16_68_21
CCACCGGTGCGGCAGATTAGCACGGGCCGGAATCGAGCCGGGGGACCCGTCGCCAGTCGCCTGTCACCCGCTGCCCGTCACCCGCTGCCCGCGGCGGCTGCCCGCAAGAGTCGCGCAAGTCCGGTCGCCGGTGATGCGTCCGTCCCAGGTCGGAAGTCCAAGTCGGACTCCCCCATCGCCCATCTGTCCAATTGCGAATCGCCAATTGCGAATCGCGAGCTACGGATTACTTATCACGAGCCACCAACCTGACTCAGGCAATCTCCAACGTGTCCTGCTGCCCCTCGGTGGGGTCGTAGCAATGGCGACAGCGCGCCTCATAGGCCCCCTCCGCCCCGAGGACCACCAGCTCGTCGGACTGGATCACCCGCTGGGTGAACATTCCGGCTCCCCCGCAGCGGTGACACACGGCGAGGCTCTTGGTGACGTACTCCGCCCGGGTCATCAGCGTCGGAATCGGCTCGAAGGGCCGCCCGAGGAAGTCGAGGTCCAGCCCGGCGACGATCACTTTCTTCCCGGCATCGGCGAGACGGGCGGCCACCTCGACCAGTCCCTGATCGAAGAACTGGGCTTCATCTATTCCTACCACGACCGTCGTCGGGCGCACTTTGCGAAGCAGCTCGTCGCTGGACTCCACCGGCTCGGCGGCGGTGGAGAGGGAGGAGTGCGACACCACCGCGTTGGAGGCGTAGCGCACATCGATCACCGGTTTGAAGGTCTGCGTGGGCACCCGGGCGATCGTGTAGCGCGTGATGCGGCGGATCAGCTCCTCGCTCTTTCCGGAGAACATCGGGCCGCAGATGACCTCGATCCATCCCCGTTCGTCGCGGCGATCCATGGGCCGACTGTAGTGGACCCACCGGGCCGCCCTCATGGGCCGGCAGAGGCCTCAGCCGAAGAAGCGGGTCTCCCCCGGCGTCCGGGCCCGGGTCATCCAGATCGAGTTGACGATGGCGACGCTGAGCACCATGGCCAGGTAGAACGAGCCGCCGAAGGACAGGAACGGCAGCGGCAGTCCGGTGACCGGGAGCAGCCCGACCGCCATCCCGATGTTCACGAAGACATGGAATCCGAACATCGCCGCGATCCCCGTGGCGACCAACTCGCCGAAACGGTCGCGTGCGGCCGCGGCGACGAGCAGCATCCTCCAGATCATGAGGGCATAGAGCCCGATCACGATCGCCCCGCCGGCGAAGCCGAGCTGCTCGGCCACCGCGGTGAAGATGAAGTCGGTGCTCTGTGACGGCACGAAGGAAAGATTGGTCTGGGTTCCCTCAAACAGGCCGCGCCCGAACATCCCCCCGCTCCCGATGGCGATCTGGCTCTGGTTCTGGTTGTAGTTGATCGACAGCGTCTGCTCGCCTGGATTGAGAAAGCCGGTGAGCCGCTGCACCTGGTAGTCGTGGAGAATTCCCAGCTCCACCGCGAGCAGCATGCCGACGATCGCCACCACCCCGAGGAGCACGAGCTGCCGTAGGTTGGTGCCGGCGACGAACAGCATCACGACGGTGACGAAGCCGAAGACGAGCATGGTTCCCAGATCGGGTTGGACGAAGATCAGCACCGCCGGCACGATCACCAGTCCGGCCACCTTGAGGAGCCGCAGCCACGTCATGCGGTTCTCCTCGGTGGGTGACAGGAGGAGACCAAGAGCGAGAATCGCCGCCACCTTGGCCACCTCCGACGGCTGGAGGTCGAACAGCCCGAGGGCGATCCACCGCTGCGCCCCCTGCCGGAGGGCTCCCACCGGGCTGAGGACCGCGAACAGCAGGATCAGCGTCCCCATGTAGATCACCGGAGCGAGCAGCCGCCAGTTGCGATCGCTGATCAACGAACCACCCAGGAAGACACCCACTCCCATGGCGACGAAGATCGCCTGGCGGGTCATCTGTTGCGTCCGCGCCAGCCCGGCCGCCTCCAGGCGTGGACCGGAGGTGCTGAGGATCATCACCAGCCCGAGGATGCTCAGCACCGCCGTGATCCCGATCAGCAGGTAGTCGGGACGCGACCGGGTAGGGCGAGGCCGGAGGTCGACGACGCTGAGACCGCTCATCGCTCGGTGTCCGCCCCCGCCCGGAGCGGGTCGGGATGCTCGCCGAGCAGGTACTGGAAAAGGCGCCGTGCGGCCGGGGCGGCGACCTTGCCCCCGGACCCACCCTGATCGACCACGATCGCCACCACGTACTGGGGATTGCTCAGCGGGGCGGCACCAACGAACCAGGCGGTGTCGATGGCGCCGAAAGTCTCGGTGGCCTGCCTGATCTCCGCCGTCCCGGTCTTGCCCCCGACCTCCTGGAGGGCGGCGCACTCCGAGTCGGGGACGCCCACATCGCAGAACCCCTCGAACGCCCGGCGGGCGGTGCCGCTCGGGCTGTTCACCACCAGGTTGAGGTCTCGTCTGATCCTCTCCGTGGTGGACGGCTTCATGTCGATCTTGCGCGCCGCGCTGGGGAGATTCGTGAAGATCACGTTGTTCTGCGAGTCACGGACGGTGGCTACGACCCGGGGCTGCCAGACGGTCCCCCCGTTGACCATCGCCGCATACGCCACCGCCATCTGCAGCGGGGTGACCGTCAGCGCACCCTGGCCCGTGGCGATGTTCATCACGTCGCCTCCCGACCAGCCGCCTTCGTCGCGCACCAGTCCGGTGTCGTTCTGCTGGTTGTACTGGAACCACTCACGGTCGGGTACCAGGCCCTGCTGCTCGAAGGGAAGATCCACTCCGGTCCGCGCACCGAACCCGAGCTTGCGCGCCCACTGCTGGAGGAGATCCTCGGGCCAGCTCACGTCCCGCTGCTGCCAGATGGCGAGCGCCACCGACCAGAAATAGAGGTTGCAGGACTCGGCGATCGCCGAGTCGAGGTTCACCGCTGCGTGCCCCTCGGGCTTCCAGTCGTTCAGCGGAGGAGTGTTGGTGAACAGCAGCTGCCCGTCACAGAAGAATGATGTCGGGTCGGCCACCTGATCGACTGTGGCCAGATACGGCTCCTCCAACGTCGGAGATATGTTCTCTTCGAGTGCCAGCGAGGCCACGATCGGCTTGAAGGCCGACCCGGCCGGGTAAAGGCCCTGGATGGCGAAGTTGTTCAGCACCGCCTGGGACGACAGCTCGGCCCACTCGTCGGTCGTGATGGTGCCGTCGGAGAACACCGACGGATTGAACGATGGCATCGACGCCATGGCGATCACCGAGCCGTCCCTCGGGTCGAGGACGACGCCGGCCGCTCGGATCACCTCCTCACCTTCCTGGCGGGCGAGCTTCACGGCAGAGGTGAGGTCGTCTTCCAGGAAGCGCTGGATGTCGAGGTCGATCGTGGTCACCACGCTCCCACCCGGTTGGGGCGCCGTCTCGTCGACCACGCCGAGGATCTCGCCCCGAGCGTTGACCTGGTAGGTGATCGTGCCTCTGGTGCCGCGCAGAATCCAGTCGTAGGACCGTTCGATCCCGAATTTGCCGACCCGGTCGTTGACCTCGATGTCGGTCCGTGTCAGGTCGTCTTCACCGGGCGCCCCGATGTACCCGACGATGTGCGCCGCGGTCGCGTCGAGCGGATACACCCGCACCGGCACCGGCTCGATCGACACTCCCGGGAAGCGCTCGATGTCTTCGAGCACGAAGGCTGCGGTCGCCGCGGTCACCGGATCGCCCAGGGGGAACCGACTTCCCGAGCCGTGATCCTCGAAGGTCTGGGCGATCTCCGTGGCGGGTAGATCGAGCAGAGCCGACAGGTTCTGGATCAGGCCGGCCTCCTGATCGACGCTGAGCAGCTGACGATCGACGAAGACCCGCATCGTTGCCACAGTCCCGGCCATGAGTTCCTTGCCGTCGCGATCGAACACGTCGCCGCGGGGCGCCTCGATCGTGACCACTCGGAGCTGCTGGGTGGCAGCGACATCCAACGATTCCTGGATATCGGTCACCTGGAGGAACCACATGCGGAGCAGCAGGATCGAGAACAACCCTCCGATGAAGACCCCGACGGTGAGCAGGCGCCATCCGGATCTCATAGCTCGAACGGCGTGGTGCGGCGCCGGGCAGCCCCGAGCACCCATGTGGCGAACGGCAAGATCAGCGCGGCGAGCAGCATGTTGTAGAGAGACGGCAAGAGGACCTTCTTGATGATGCCCACGTCGGCAAGTGTCTTCTCGCCGAAGATCGTACCGAGCACCGAAAACAGTGCGAGGGACCCAGCGGTCACCGCAAAGACGAACGGCCCGATCAGACTGAAGTCGTCCTCGAGGCGATCCCGGAAGCGCAGTACGAAGTAGGCCGCCGAGGTGAACACAAGTGCCCAGAGGCCGAGTGGGGAATCGGCCAGAAGATCCTGGAGCACTCCGGCTCCAAACCCCAGGATGAGCGCCGCCTCGGCAGGAATGTGGCGAGCGAATGCGATGACCACCAGCAGTACCAGCGCCGGGGCGGAGTCAAACGGTCGCAGCCGGGCAAACATCGTCGTCTGCAGGGCGGCGGCGATCAATACGATTACCACGACGGCGACGAGTCTTCTCAGTTTCACGGTGTCGACCCACCCTGGGTCGTGGATGTCGTGGTGGTGGGCAGCTGGTCGGCATCGCCCTCGGATTGCGACCCGCTGTCGCTGGGAACCGTTGCCGGGAGCCGCTCCTGATCCTCTAGGTCACCCACGGTCGCCTCGTCGCGGGTGAACACCAACACCCTGACGAAGTCGATGCTGGTCAGGCCGGCAACCGGGTCGGCGGTGGTGCGCAGGGAGAAGCCGACCTCGGCGCGGGCGGCGGTCCGCACCCTGGCCACCGGGATGCCTGCCGGGAAACGACCGTCGGCGGTCACCAGGAGGTCACCCTCGACCACTGCGGCGTCGGTGTTGAACAGCTCGAGGACCATCGGCCCGCTCCCCCTGCCGGTGAGCACCCCGGTCTCGCCGGTGCGCTCGATCCGCACCGCGATGTGGATCGTCGGGTCGGTGATCAGCCGTACCCGCGAGACGCTGCCGGTCACGGCGACCACCCGGCCGATGAGGCCGCCCTCGTCGACGACCGGCATGTCGATCCCCACGCCGTCGTCAGAGCCCTTGTCGATCACCCGGACCTGGTCGAATTCGGAGACGCCGACGGCGAGCACCTGGGCGGCGATCGAATCGAGTCCCGCCGGGGGATCGACTCCGAGCAGAGCCTCGAGCTCGGAGACTCGCACCTGCAGGCTCTCGGTCTCTTGGAGCTGTCGCTCGAGGTCGGCCACCTGCGCCCGGAGGCGCTGATTGTCGGCGCTGAGGCTGAACAGGTTGGAGAGGTTCTCGAAGGCATCGGCTACCGGTCTCGTCGCCGACGCCACCACTCGCTCCACCGGGGCGAACAAGGTCTGCGCCCCGTCGCGCAGGGTGGTTCCCAGGCCGCCGCCCGATGCCCGCAGGTCGACGGTCACCAGGGCGAGGGAGAGGACAAGCAGTCCGACGAACACTCCGGTGGGGCGGTCGATGTTCCCGGGGCGCCACATCAGCGGCGCCGCCCTACCCGGCGCCGGCCGTCGTCGTCAGGACCTCTTGGAGCATGTCGAACTCCTCGAGGCACTTCCCCGACCCGAGCACCACCGAGTGGAGCGGTCGGTCGGCCGTGATGACGGGGGTGCCCGTCTCGTTGGCGATCCTGACGTCGAGGCCGCGCAGCAGCGCGCCACCACCGGTGATCACAATCCCCCGCTCCATCACGTCGGCGGACAGCTCCGGCGGCGTCTTGTCGAGGCAGAACTTGATGGCGTCGATCACGCCCTGGAGCGGTTCCTCGATCGCCTCCCTGACCTCGGCCGCGGTGATGATCACCGTCTTGGGAAGGCCGGTGACCAGGTCGCGCCCCCGGATCTCGGCGTTGGGCTCGTCGACGAAGGGCCAGGCGGAACCGATGGCCATCTTCAGCTGTTCAGCGGTGCGGTCGCCGAGCAGCAGGTTGTACTCCTTCTTGGTCCAGTTGACGATCGCCTCGTCGAGCTCGTCGCCGGCGACGCGGACGCTCTTCGACACGACGATGCCCCCCATGGAGATGACCGCCACCTCGGTGGTGCCGCCGCCCATGTCGACGATCACCGACGCGGTTGGCTCGTGGATGGGGAGATCGACCCCGATCGCCGCCGCCATCGGCTCTTCGATGGTAAACGCCCGGCGCGCCCCGGCGTGGTAGGCGGCCTCCTCGACCGCCCGCCGCTCCACCCCGGTGATCCCCGACGGCACACAGATGATGATGCGGGGCCGGGCCCACCGTCGCGGCTGCACCTTCTTGATGAAGTAGCGCAGCATCTTCTCGGTGATGTCGAAGTCGGCGATGACGCCGTCGCGTAGCGGGCGAATCGCCTGGATATGCGAGGGGGTGCGCCCGATCATGCGCTTCGCCTCCAGTCCGACGGCGAGGGCGCGATTGTCCCTGGTGTTGATGGCAACCACGGAAGGCTCGTTGAGCACGATTCCTTGACCGCGAACGTAGACGAGGGTGTTCGCGGTGCCGAGATCGATAGCCATGTCGCGGGTGGCCAGCGACATCAAGCTGGTAGCCATGGGCACCCTTGCTGGAGTGAGCCGAGTGTACCCGGCTCCCACCTCAACGAACGTGCGCCTCGCGACGCACCGAATGTCACTCCCTCAGCCGAAGAACAGCGCCAGTTCGCGTTCCGCGCTCTGCAATGAGTCGGATCCGTGCACGATGTTCTCTGTGATCACCGTGCCGAGATCCCCCCGAATCGTCCCCGGTGGAGCATCGAGGGGATTGGTCGCTCCCATCACGGATCGCGCCAGTGCCACCGCCTGCGGTCCCTCCCACTCCATGGCCACCACCGGGCCGCTGGTGATGAAGGCCACCAGCTCTCCGAAGAACGGCTTGTCGACGTGCTCGGCATAGTGACGGCGGGCCATCTCCTCATCGATCGTGAGCAAGCGCATCCGCCGGAGGGACAGCCCCTTCCTCTCGAAGCGGCCGATGACCTCGCCCACCAACCCCCGGCGCACACCGTCGGGCTTGACCATCAAGAAGGTGCGTTCCATGTGGGCAGGAGGTTACCCGGCTGCCCGCTGCCCGCCGAAGAGATTGCCGGTCTTCGGTTTCCGGCTAGAGGAGCGTCCACCGGGTGTCGCTCATCGCCCCTCGCTCATCGCCTCTCGGCCACCCCCAGCGCCGCCCTGGCCTCACCGACCACGTAGATCGATCCGGTCACCAACACCGGTCCGCCCTCTGCCACTGCCTCCCGAAGGGCCTCGGCCACCGAGCCGTGCACCACCACCGGGACCCCGATCACCTCGGTGACCAGTCGGCCCACCTCCTCGGCGGGCATGGCGCGCGCCGCGTCTGCCGCCGCCACGTGGAAGGCGTCGCCACCGTCGCGTAGGTGCCGGAGCATCTCCCGCATGTCCTTGTCGCGCATGGCGCCGAACACCACCGTCCAGCGCACATCGCGGTACTCCTCGTCGAGGGCCGCGGCGAGCGCCGCCATCCCGTGGGGGTTGTGAGCACCATCGGTCATCACCATCGGGTTGGAGGAGATCAGATCCATCCGACCCGGAGAGGTCGCCCTGGCCGCCGCCTCGCGTACCGCCGCCTCGTCGAGATCACGGCCGAAGAGCGCCTCCACCGCGGCAACTGCAGTGGCGAAGTTGGCCACCTGATGCCGGCCGTGCATCCGCAACTCCAATTCCCGGTACCGGCCGTGCACTCCGTCGAGATCGAACCGCCAACCGGTGGAAGTCGGTTCCGGGGCGATGGGAGCGAAGTCGACGCCGAATCGGTGCCAACTCGCCTCCTGTTGCCGCACCCGGTCGGCCGCCACCCCTAGTGAGTCGGGATCCAGATCACCGGTCACCAACACCGAGCCGGGATCGAGGATGGCCAGCTTCTCGGCGGCGATCAGCGGGATGGTGGCGCCCAGGTACTCGGTGTGTTCCAGACCGATGGTGGTGACCACGGCCACATTGGAGTCGGCGGCGTTGGTGGCATCGAGACGACCACCGAGACCGGTCTCGATGACGCCGACATCGACGGCCCGTTCGGCGAGCCAGGAGAAGGCCATCGCCGCGGTCAGCTCGAAATAGGTGACGCCGTCTCCGGTCCGCTCCTCATACATGTCGACGATCGGCGCCAGCTCGCCGATCAGCTCGGCGAACTCCTCGGGAGTCATCACAAAGCCCCCGACCTCGAAGCGCTGCTCGACCGAATCGAGATGTGGCGAAGTGAACAGCCCGGCGGTGAGCCCCATCGCCGACACCAGAGCCGCACTCATCCGGGCCGTCGACGTCTTGCCGTTGGTCCCGGCGATATGGATGATCGGATAGGCCTCCTCGGGGTGAGCGAGCACGTCGAGCAGCCCCGTGATCCTCTCCAGACCCGGTTTGACCCCGCGACCGATGTGGGCGTCGAGGTAGGCGATTGCTTCAGTGTGGTTCGTGCTGCTACCCCAGATCGGATCGCTGCGCGGCGAGTTTCTCGAGAACTGCCTCGAATTCGGCCACCTTGGCGGCCTCCTTGGCGACGACCTCGGCCGGCGCCTTCCCGACGAAGTCCGGCTTGGCGAGTTTCGCTCGCGAGCGTTCGAGGACCGCGGTGACCTCGGCGAGTTCCTTGTCGAGCCGGGCCCGCTCTGCGGCCACATCCACCAGCCCCTCCAGCGAGATGAACGCCTGGGCGGTGCCGGCCACCACTCGGGAGAACACTTCCCCGGTAGGCGCGTCCCCGACGGCGGGACGCACCCGTGCCAGGGCCTCGAACTGAGCAAACCACCAGGGAGCGGCGAGCCCGTCGGGATCGACCAGGGTCACCTGGAGCGGGGCCCGAGGCGACAGCCCGTGCTCGGCCCGAAAACGCCGGAACCCGACGATCAGCTCACGGAAGACCTCGAAGTTCTGCGGCTCGTCGTAAGGGGGCGGTGTCGGCCACGACGCCGCAGCGAGCAACCCGTCGCCCACCAGATACGACCACAGCTCCTCGGTCACATAGGGGATCACCGGGTGGAACAGCTTGAGAAGGTCGCGCAGCACCACCCCCAGGGTCTCCCTGGTATCTGCGGTCCCGGCCTTCAGCGCGCTCTTGGCGAATTCCAGGTACCAATCGAACGCCTCCGACCAGGCGAACGCGTAGAGAACCGCGTAGGCCTCGCTGAAGCGGTACTCGTCGAGCAGGGAATCGATGCGCGAGGAGACGTCGTGGAGTCGGGAGAGGATCCACGACGATTCGGGTCCCGGATCATCCGGATAGCCGCCATCGGCAGGCACCGTACCCTCCCCGAGGTTGGTGACGCCGAAACGCACTGCGTTCCACAGCTTGTTGCCGAATCGGCGCGCCGCGTCGACCCACTCGATCTGGAACGGGACGTCTTGATTGGGCGATGCGGCCTGGATGAGGGCCAGTCGTAGGGCATCCGCTCCGTGCAACTCGACGATCTCCAACGGATCGACGGCGTTGCCGAGCGACTTGGACATCTTGCGACCGTCCTTGGCGCGCACCAGACCGTGGATCACCACGTCGGAGAAGGGCTTGTGACCGGTGAGATGCAGCCCGAACTGAATCATGCGGGCCACCCAGAACGAGATGATGTCGTAGCCCGTGACCAACACGGCATTCGGGTAATAGCGGCGGTAGTCGGCGGTGCCCTCGGGCCAGCCCAAGGTGGAGAAGGGAAAGAGGCCCGAAGAGAACCAGGTGTCGAGCACGTCGGGGTCCTGGCGAAGATCGGTCGATCCACACTCGCACTGCGTCGGTTCTTCGATCGCCACCGTCACCTCGCCGCAGGCGTCGCAGTACCAGGCCGGGATCCGGTGCCCCCACCAGATCTGCCGGGAGATGGTCCAATCGCGCAGGTTCTCCATCCAGTGGAGGTAGGTCTTGTCCCACCGCTCGGGGACGAATCGAATGTCGCCGCGGCGCACCGCCTCGACGGCGGGGCCGACCAAGGGGGCGACACTCACGAACCACTGATCTGACAGGTAGGGCTCGATCACGGTGTGGCAGCGCTGGCAGTGACCCACCGCGTGGATGTGGGGCTCGATCTTGACCAGCAGACCCTCCGCGGCGAGGGCATCTTTGACGGCGATCCTGGCATCGAAGCGGTCGAGGCCGGCGAACCGTCCTCCGCGTTCGTTGATCACCCCACCCTCGTCGATGACACACACCTTCTCCAATTGGTGGCGCTGGCCGATCTCGAAGTCGGTCTGATCGTGAGCCGGAGTGACCTTCACCGCACCGGTGCCGAAGGCGGGGTCGACCGCATCGTCGCCCACGACCGGGATCTGCCGGCCGATCAGGGGTAGGCGGATCATCTTGCCGATGGCATCGCGATAACGCGGGTCGTCGGGATGCACCGCCACCCCGGTGTCTCCCAGCATGGTCTCCGCCCGAGTGGTGGCGACGTCGATGCCCCCGCTCCCCTCCGCGAAGGGATAGTGGATGTACACCAACTCCCCCTGCTCGTCCTCGTGCTCCACCTCGACGTCGCTGATCGCGGTCCGGTCTCGCGGGCACCAGTTGATGATCCGGTTGCCCCGGTAGATCAGCCCCTCGTGGTAGAGGTCGACGAACACCTTGCGCACTGCCGCCGAGAGCCCTTCGTCCATCGTGAACCGCTCCCGGGTCCAGTCCGTGGAAAACCCCATCCGGCGGATCTGGTCGGTGATTCGACTCCCCGACGCCGCCTTCCACTGCCACACCTGCTCGATGAAGGCATCGCGCCCGATCTCCTCGCGGGACAAACCCTCATTGGCCAGCTCACGCTCGACGACGATCTGGGTGGCAATCCCGGCGTGGTCGGTACCGGGGAGCCACAGCGCAGCAAACCCCTGCATCCGCTTGCGGCGAATGATCAGATCCTGGATCGACTGATCCAGGGCATGGCCCATGTGGAGAACGCCGGTGACGTTCGGCGGTGGGATGACGATGCAGAACGGATCGCCGTCCGGATTCAGCTCAGGACGGAAGACCCCGGCCTGTTCCCAGCGGGAGTACCAGGTCGACTCGACCCGTTGCGGATCGTACGCCGGATCCATCGCGCCCGTCACTCATCGTGGCCGCAAGTGTAGGGCATTCGGGACGTCACTCCGCTCGACCGCGAGGGGTGTACGGCGATTCGGCGGGCTACCGGCGGCCGGCTACCGGCTACCGGCTACCGGCTGCCGGCGAGAAAGGCAGAGGGATTGTCTTGCGGGCAGCGGGCAACGGGCAACGGGCGACGGGCGACGGGTCTACGCGCTCCGCTCTTCGGGCACTCCCTTGCCGATGTCCTGCATCGGGATCAGCGTCGGGTTGACCCGCTCGATGACCACCTCGCCGTCGATCACCACCCGGGCGACATCCTGGCGGGAGGGCAGCTCGTACATCGTGTTGAGCAGCACCTCTTCGAGGATTGCCCGCAGACCGCGGGCGCCGGTTCCTCGCACCAGGGCCTGATCGGCGACCGCCACCAGGGCGTCGTCGGTGAACACCAGCTCGACGCCGTCCATCTCGAAGAACTTGGCGTACTGCTTGACGAGGGCGTTCTTGGGCTCGAGGAGCACCTTGATCATCTGATCTCGGTCGAGCTCATCGACGGTGGCCATCACCGGTAGCCGCCCGACGAATTCCGGGATCAGGCCATATGCCATCAGATCCTCGGGGAGCACCTGGGAGAGCGTGCTGCCGTCGCGGGTCTTGCGGGAGTGCACGTGAGCATCGAAGCCGACGGCCCGCTTGCCGATGCGGTTTTCGATGATGTGCTCGAGACCGGAGAACGCTCCGCCGCAGATGAACAGCATGTTGGTGGTGTCGATCTGCAGAAACTCTTGGTGGGGATGCTTGCGGCCCCCCTGGGGCGGAACCGAGGCGACCGTGCCTTCGAGGATCTTGAGCAGAGCCTGTTGCACACCTTCACCCGAGACATCGCGGGTGATCGACGGGTTCTCGGCCTTGCGGGCGATCTTGTCGATCTCGTCGATGTAGATGATCCCGGTCTCCGCCCGCTTGATGTCGTAGTCGGCGGCCTGGATGAGTTTGAGCAGGATGTTCTCGACGTCCTCACCGACGTACCCGGCCTCGGTGAGGGCGGTGGCGTCGGCGATGGCGAACGGCACGTTGAGGAAACGGGCCAGGGTCTGGGCGAGCAGGGTCTTTCCCGACCCGGTCGGCCCGATGAGCATGATGTTCGACTTGGACAATTCGACGTCGTCCTTCGCCCGCTGCCCGGCGCGCACCCGCTTGTAATGGTTGTAGACGGCAACGGCGAGAACCCGCTTGGCGCGTTCCTGCCCGACGACGTAGCCCTCCAGGAACTTGTGGATGTCGGTCGGCTTGGGGAGCTCGGAGAACGGAGTTTCCTCGTTGGTGGCGAGTTCCTCTTCGATGATCTCGTTGCAGAGGTCGATGCACTCGTCGCAGATGTAGACACCGGGTCCGGCGATGAGCTTCTTCACCTGCTTCTGCGACTTGCCGCAGAACGAGCACTTGAGGAGGTCCCCTCCCTCGGCAAACTTCGTCACGCTGGCTCCTTTCGGCTCAGCCGGCGACAGCCTTGAGCTCACGCCCCTCGAGAACCGTGTCGACGACGCCGTAGGTACGCGCCTCCTCTGCGGTCATCCAGAAGTCACGATCGGTGTCGGTCTTGATCCTGTCGATGTCCTGACCGGTATGCAGGGCGAGGATCTGGTTCATGTCCTCCTTGACCCGCATGATCTCCCTGGCCTGGATCTCGATGTCGGTCGCCTGGCCCTCGAGCCCGCCGATGTGCGGCTGATGGAGCAGAACCCGGGAGTGAGGAAGGGCAAAACGCTTGGTCTTGGCACCGGCGGCGAGCAGCACCGCCGCCGCCGAAGCCGCCTGGCCCATGCAGTAGGTGGCGACGTCGGGCTTGATGAAGTTCATCGTGTCGTAGATCGCCATCAGAGAAGTGATCGAGCCGCCCGGGGAGTTGATGTAGAGGGCGATGTCCTTCTCGGGATCCTCGCCTTCCAGATGGAGCAGCTGCGCCATGATGAGATTGGAGACGGTGTCGTCGATCGGCGTGCCCAGGAAGATGATTCGGTCCTTGAGCAGGCGACTGTAGATGTCGAAGGCGCGCTCGCCCCTGCTGGTCTGCTCCACCACCGTGGGCACCAGGTAGCTGTTTTCCAACTTCATTCCTGAACCTCCGCGGGCTCGAGCCCTTGTTCGTCGTCTTCCGGGGCGGTCCCGGCCTCATCACCGTCTTCGGCCGCCTCGTCGGATGCCACCGAAACGGGCACCTCGATCTCGGGGAGCTCGATCACGTTGCCGTCTTCGTCGACCGGTATCGCGAGCTCGGCGAGCCGGTCGGCGGCCTTGCGTCGCAGGATATCACCGGACAGTGTCTCCTCTTGAGCACCCTCCGAGAGCGCCTTGCGGTATTCCTCTAGTGGCGTTCGCGCGGCGGCAGCGAGCGCGGTGATGGTCTGCTCCAACTCCTCGGACGTCACTTCGATTCCCTCGCTCTCCGCAACCGCCTCGAGCAGGATGCGAGTCCGCAGATTCAGCTCGGCCTGCGATCGCAGATCGGAGACGAACGCCGCCTGGTCCTGTCCGGTGAGCGACAGGTACTGATCGAAAGGGATCCCCTGGCTCTCCAGGCGATGAGCAAACCGATGGAACACGGAATCCATCTCGGCATCGATCAGGGCGTCGGGAAGTGCCAGGTCGAGGTCGACGACGGCGTCGGCGACCGCCTGGTCGGCGAGTCGGCCTCGAGCCATTCGCACCCGTATCTCCAGCATCTGGCGAGCCAACTCGGCGCGCATCTCGGCGACCGTGTCGAACTCGGAGGCCTCCGCCACCCACTCGTCCGTCACTTCGGGGAGACGCTTCGCCTTGACTTGCTTGACCAGGGTGTTGACGGTGACCTTCTGCCCGCCCTGCTCACCGAAGGCGACGGGGAGCACGCTCTCGAAGCGGCCGATCGCTCCCGCACCGCTGCCGCGCAGCGCCTCGTCCATACCTTGAAGCAGTGCATTAGAGCCGACCTCGTAGAGCATGTCGTTCGCCGAGCCGGCGGCGAACTCTGCGCCGTCGAGCACGGTCTTCATGTCGACGAGCACGAAGTCGCCGTCGAAGGCCTCCCGGGAGACGTCCTCCAGATCGGCGAACTGGTCACGCATCCGTTCGATCTGGGCATCGACGTCTGCCTCGGTCACCTCGGGACGCTCGATCGTCACCCGCCGACCGGTGAAGTCGGGGAGTCTGTCGAGGGTCGGCCACAGGGTGATCCTGACATCGACCTCGACACCGTCACCGGCGTCGCGCATGTCCTCGAGCCGGGGATACACCGCCGGGGAGAGGTTCGCCGCCACGATCGCCGCGGCAAGAGCCTTCGGCAGGGCATCGTCGATTGCCTCCTTGCGGAAGGTCTCGGCGCCGACCATCGACTCGACCACCTTGAGCGGCGCCTTGCCGGGACGGAATCCCTTGATCTTGGCGTCCTTGGACAGCCGCGTCGCTGCGGACTTCTTGCCGGCGGCGATTGCCTCCGCGTCGAGCGCAACCGTGAGGATCCGTTCGAACGGTCCCGCGTCTTTGACCTCGGTCAACCTGCCTCCTCGATGGCGAAGGTGCCGAAGGCGCGACGGCTCATCGGCGATGCGGCCCGGGCAAGTGCACCCGGGCCGCGGAGTCCGCGCCTACGACGCGTGCTCTCGGGGTGACCGAGGGGTCTCGAACCCCCGACCTCCAGGACCACAACCTGGCGCTCTAACCAACTGAGCTACGGCCACCATGCGCGACGGAAACCCCGTGCGGCGCCCCCGGAGGGATTCGAACCCCCGACCAAGAGCTTAGAAGGCTCCTGCTCTGTCCACTGAGCTACAGGGGCGAGGGTCTACACCCCCCCGTCGAGCGGGTGAAGGGAATCGAACCCTCACCACCAGCTTGGAAGGCTGGGGCTCTACCATTGAGCTACACCCGCGCAGCGCGCCAAGGTTAGTTTCGGCACGTCGCGATCGGAACTCTCGCGGATTCCGCTGTCCGCGATCCGCTGTCCGCTGTCCGCCGATGGGTAGGCGTCCAGCCCCAGGCTGCGCGGAGGGGGCATCCTGCCTCCACCATTCTGATGGGAGAGGTGCGCAGCCGGAGGCTGCGCGGAAGGGGAGACAAGACGCTCTTCTGGTCGGGCTGGCCGGATTCGAACCGGCGACCCCCTGCTCCCAAAGCAGGTGCGCTGCCAAACTGCGCCACAGCCCGGACACCTCATTGTCGCAGACCCTGTCGGTCATCGGTCGATTCACCGCCTGTGTGAAGGATGGCGCCGCGTGGCTATCCTCGTCGCCGGGTCGCTAGCTCAATTGGCAGAGCAACGGACTCTTAATCCGCAGGTTCTGGGTTCGAGTCCCAGGCGACCCACTCCCACGAGCCGCGTGGTGTCCCGCCTGCGGCGGGGTCGGGGCCTTTCGCTCCCTCCTCGGGAGCGAAAGGCCCCTCCGAGGTACCTCACTTCGCTCGGCGCCATATGAGCTGGTTCTGGGTTCGAGTCCCAGGCGACCCACTCGAATCGCTGCCTGCTGCCCGCAAGCGAAGGCCACGCGCCCAAGGTAACGAGGTACCGTTGCGTCTCCCGCGGGTGTAGCCGAATTGGCATAGGCGCCGGACTTAGGATCCGGTGGGCGCAAGCCCGATGTGGGTTCGAGTCCCACCGCCCGCACGCTCTCCCTTCCCCGCCGTTCGGTGCTCACGTCCGACATTGCCTCGCCCAATGCCGTACAGTGCCGCCGCCGAGGGGGAACCCTCACGTCAGACCGGAGGGAATGACTCAATGATGAAGAGAACCAGGCTGTTGATCGCGCTCGTGGCGGTCGTGATGTTGATCGCCGCCTGCGGCGATGACGATGACGCAGCGGCCGATACCAACCAGCAGATTGCGACCAGCGCCCGCAGCTTCGCATTCACGCCCGCCTCGTGGACGGTGGCGTCCGGCTCGGACGTGACGCTGACCATGACCAACACGTCGGACACAGACCACGAGTGGGTGATCATGAAGGCGCCCATCGCCTCTGAGGACGAGTTCACCGAGGAAGGTGTGTACTGGGAGGTCGAAGCACTTGCAGGCGCGACGGCGAGCGACTCGTTCACGCCGCCGGCACCGGGGACCTATCAGATCCTCTGTGGCCTCGAAGGTCACTTCACCGCCGGCATGGTGGGTGAGCTGATCGTCACCGGCTGAGGTAGCGATACCGAAGTGATGAGGGGCCGGAATGCCGGCCCCTCATTCGCGTCCGCGTTCAGGGAACGATCAGCAGCGGGCAGGGGGCGTCGTGCGCCAGACGGTCGGCCACCGAGCCGAGGATGATCCGCTCCACCATCCCGGCGCCGCGCCTCCCGACCACGAGTAGATCGGCCCCCACCGAAGTGCACACCTCGGAGAGAGCGGTCGCCGGGTCGCCGATTTCCTCGGAGGAGACGACGTCGAGGCCCTCAGTGTCGAGTTGCGCAAGGGTCTCGTCCAGCACGGTTCTCTGCGCCTCCGCCATCGAAGACGCCAGGGCGTCGGCCGGTGGCGGTGAGCCGACCACACCCCACCAGCCCTCGGGAGGCCGCACGACGGTCACGACCTGCAGTTGGGAACCATGTCCCTTGGCGATGCCGGCGGCCACCTGGGCAGCCCGCACACTGCGCTCGGAGCCATCGACCCCGACCACCACGACCTTGGGATCCCACTTCTCCATGTGAACCTCCTGGTCTGGGATCACGATACGCCTCGAGGCGGTCTGACGTCCCGAGAAGATCGGCTCAGGAACACGAGGCTGGTTCTGCCGGATCGGAGCGCGGCAGACCTCTCGAGCCGATCTGAGTCGACACGACCAAAACTCGGTGATACCGTATCAGTCGTGCCGACAAGAACCGGAGATGTACGGAAGCCAGCGGGATACGACCCATCCGGGTATCCCCCGTTCGCGGTCACCGTCGATGTGGTGATCCTCACCATGTCGGCCGGCGACCTGCATGTGCTGTTGGTGCGCCGGGGCGAGGAGCCCTTCGGGGGCATGTGGGCGATCCCCGGGGGCTTCAAGCGCCCTACCGAGACACTCGACGAAGCGGCCAAGAGGGAACTGGTCGAGGAAACCGGTGTGGATGCCTCCAGCCTGCTGGCCCAGTTCGGGGCGTACGGCGACCCGGAACGCGACCCGCGGATGAACGTGGTGACCATCGCATACCTGGCGGTGCTGCGTGACATTGGAGCGATCGCGGCCGGATCCGATGCCGCCGGCGCC
>Ga0154791_114_pt7 | contig 17131 bp, 12 predicted proteins | sample Rifle2008BG16ft_FD_105799 | JGI IMG/M metagenome (GOLD analysis project Ga0154791, IMG submission 105799) | Actinobacteria bacterium RBG_16_68_21
CCAGGAGTTGCCGGTCCACGAGTTGCCGGTCCAGGAGTTGCCGGTCCAGCTGCTCCCGGTCCAGGAGTTGCCGGTCCACGAGTTGCCGGTCCAGGAATCGACGGTCCACGAGCTTCCCGTCCACGAGTTGCCGAAGATGTCGACCTCGCCGAGAAGCGCGCTCCCGTCGAGGCTGGCGACGTAGGATCCGCGGGCTGCCGCGATCGAACCGGTGCCGGTGGAAAGCTCCCAGGTTTGGGAGGATTCACCGAGGTGGACCTTGAGTGCGGCGGCCACGTTGAGGTAGCGCGCTGCGGTGCTGTCGGTCTTGATCTTATCCCCACCCTCCATCAGCGCTGCCTTCACCTGGTCGGGAGTCATCGCCGGATTGACCTCGAGCATCAGCGCCACGGCTGCCGAAACCACCGCCGATGCCTGGGATGTGCCGGTCCCCCGGACCAACCAGTCGCCGATGCGGCCGGCTTCGTTGGTCAGATCGGAGAACGAGCCGGGGTCGCGGAGGCTGATGATCGACTTTCCCGGGGCGACGATGTCCACCCCGCGGCTTCCAGTGCCGCCGGAGGAGAACTCTGCGAGGGCCTCTTGCCAGCCCTTCCCCGCTTCCGCGCCACCGACGGCGATCACATACGGATCCATTGCCGGGTTGTTGAGCGCGCTGTTGGCGCCGTCGTTGCCGCCGGCGACAACCACCACGATTCCCGCCCGCCAGGCGCGTTCGACGGCGTAGGCCAGTGGGTCGACCCGATAGTCCTGGGTGCCGTCGGTTCCGTAGGCAAGGTTGATGACCCGAATGTGGAAGCCGGAGTCGTCCTTGTGCTCGATCACCCAGTTGATGGCGGCGATGACCTGCGTGACATCGGCCGCGCCGTTGGCGGCACCCACCTTGATGCTCACCAGCTGGGCATCGGGCGCGATTCCGAGCACTCGTCCGTCGAGATATCGGTGGTCACCCCGCACCCACGCCGCGTCGGCGGCGACCATGATCCCAGCGAGATGGGTGCCGTGTCCGTTGGTGTCACGGCCTCTTAGCTCGGGGAACTGGTCTTCGAAGGAGAAGTCTGGGCCGATGATCACGTTGCTGTATCGCAGCCCGGGAACATCGACGACCCCCGTGTCGATGAGGGCGATTTGGACCCCCTTGCCGGTGGCCGCGACCTTGTCGGCTCTGATCTGGCGGTACACGTCCGAGAGGGCACCCGTCGCCTGGCTGCCGGCAAACGCCGGCAAGGCAAAGGCCGCGAAGACCAACGACGACGTCACAAGTGTCATCAGCGCCGAGCGACGCCTGAGTTGCTGGTGGCCGACGCTCGGTGCTCTCGTCGACCTGATGGTGCTGCGCATGGTCTGGCTCCTCGATGCTGTCGGTGTGCCCCTGGTGATCTCGTCAGGCGCCGTCTAGTGGGGTATCGGCCGCCGAGGGCGTCGCAGACGAGGACCAATTCGGCTCGTACGCAAGGACTAGTGCCTAAGACGGTGCTCCGATACGCTCGCCCCGGGATCCGCGACCTATCCGCGCACCCTCTAGGCGGCGACCTTGCCGGAGGAGGCGGCGACCGGGACGGTCATTTCGAATATCGTCTCTCCGTCCACGCGGCGATACGTGATGTCGCCGCCCATGAGCTTGGCGAGACGCCGCGAGATCGTGAGGCCGAGTCCCACCGACGCAGGCTGTGAAGGCGATCCCCAGGATCGGACATAGGGCTCGAAGATCAGATCGCCCAAATCGGCACTGACTCCGGGCCCATTGTCGACCACCCGAACATACGCAGTGCCGTTGCTGGACCCGACCTCGACGCGGATCGATTCACCGCCGTAACGGTGGGCGTTGACGACCAGGTTGCGCAAGACCTGGCGAACTCGGGCCGGGTCGGCGAGCGCCGGAGTCGTCCCGCCCACCATTTGGAGGGAGTGGGCGTCGCGGGTGGCACGAGAGTTGATGACGGCTTGAGCCTCGGTGAGGAGATCGATGGCCTGGAGTTGAACCGTCAGCGACCCGCTATCGCTCCTTGCCACGGTGAGCAGATCCTCCACGATGTTGCTGATGTCGAGGGCCTGGTCGACGATCGCCTGGAGCATCTCCAACCGCTCGTCTTCGGCGAGCTCCGCGCCGTTGGAACGGAGCACATCGGCGAAACCCAGCACGCTCGTCATCGGGGTGCGCAGCTCGTGGCTCACCGACGCCACCAATTGGTCCTTCGAGCGGATGATCTCCTGGCGAGCTTCGATCTCGGCGCGCAGCCGCCTCACCAGGTCGAAGCGGCGCAGTCGTGCTACCGCGCTGGCGGCCAGGGTCTCGATCAGCGCCTTGCCGGCCGATCCGTACTCGGATTCGTGGCCGACTCTCGGTCCGACGACGAGGGCGGCAGACGCATCTTCCAGCTCGACCTTGATCACGTATGCGCATGGCACGTCGAGCCGTTTGAACACCGCCGAGGCGGCGGGTCCCGGCTCCGATGCTCGCAGGCCGGCGAGCATGGAGAGTTCCGCGGCGAAGTCCTCAAGTTCGGCCCGGTCGAGTGTCTCGGGTGCTGCGGATCGGCGGTGGACGGTGACGTGATCCGCCGAGACGACCACAAGGGCGCAATCGGAGGCCTTCACCGCCGCCACGATCCCCGAGATGATCACGTCGATCGTGTCCCGATCGTCCTGGGTGTCCGACTCTCCTTCCTGGACGTACTGGTACACCGCCTGGAGTTCCTCATAGCGCTTGATGAGCACGCCGTAGGAGCGAAGAATGGTGACGAGCAGCGCTCCCGCCGGCACGAGGATTGCTGCGGTCCACGGTGACCTGGCGAGGGCGAAGGTGGCGAGCAGCCCGATGAATGCCGCCACGATGCTGACCATCGCGCTCACCGGCATAACCTTGAGGAGAGCACCCGAGCGCTTAGATCGGTCATGGATGGAGATCGCCGTCACCACCAGCACCAGTCCCAACACGACCATCTCGAGGATGGCGGCGAGAGTGGCGATCCAGCCTCTCGGGTCGAGCGGTGAACCAGAACCGAGCACGGCTCGGAAGACGATGAGGGCGGTGGTGGTTTCGAGGTAGAAGAGCCCGAGGTTGAACGCCAGCTTGATCGGCGGCTGCCGGCGACCGAACACCAGGGCGATCGCCGATCCGACGAGGCGCCCGACGATGAGGTTGGCCGGTGTGGCCAGGATCAGGCCGATGACCATCGGAATCTCAGTCAGGGAGAGCGAGTGTGAGTCACGCTGGATCTGAAGGTGGATGACCGTCATCTCGGTGACTGCGAACAGGAGTGCCAGAGACCACCAGGGCAGGGAGGTGGCATGGCTGAGGGGAACCCATCTCGCCACCACGGTGAGATGAAGGGAGACACCGATTCCTCCCATCACGAACGCCAGCGTCCACAGCGAGAGGTTCGCGAGGCTAGGTGGGCCCACCGTGGACCGCGAAGTCGACTTCGGCATCGGGCTGGTATCGGCAGCACAAGCCCGCCGGATAAGCCATATGGCCGCCTCCATCACGCGGCGCGTCGGTCGGGGCCCGCTGCCGCCTCGATGACGCCGGCGAATCCTGGTGGAGTCCTGACCTGGGTGTCGAGGCACGCGACTCGATCAGATATCAGCACACCGGTTACGCCAAGGCTGGCTCGCCTTCGGCGATCGTATCGACTCCCAGCAGGACCTCGACCAACTCACCTACCGTGATGCCGTCTGGGTCGTGATGCCCAACCCGCCCGGCACATCGACTAGATGATGCACTCGGCGTAGATCCATGAACCGGGCAGGACGGCTCCCGATCTTGTGCTCCCCGATCACACCGGCGAGCCCGTCAGGCTGAGCGATCTCTGGTCAACGGGGCCTGCGCTGCTGCTGTTCTGGCGCCACTTCGGATGCACGTGCGGTGTCGAACGTGCCGAGCGGCCTGCAACCGAGTACGGCGCCTATTCGGTGGCCGGGCTGACGCCGATCATCGTTTCCCAGGGAGAATCCGAGCGCGCAGCCGTATACCGCTCAACGCACAACATCGCGACTCCGATCCTGTGCGATCCAGATCGGTCCGCCTACCGCGCGTACGGCGTCGGCCAATGGTCTGTCGAGCAAGTGCTCTTCGATGCTCCCGCCGAATACTGGAACCACCCACACCAGCTCGGGGTCGAGTTCTAGGACGCGCGGCGCGAGCAAGGCCGGCCACCGGTCGACGACCCCTGGTTGGCTGCCGCAGAATTCGTTGTCGGATCGGATGGGATCATCCGCCTGTCATACGCCTACCAGTACTGCGAGGACTACCCCGACTCTCGGGTACTCACGACGGCTGCCCGACTCAGCGGGGGATGAGCGCGCCGGCGCATCTTGGCCCTCAACAACCGAGAGAACCAACGAAGCCCCGGCCAGTGGGCCTCATCGGGATGGTTGCCAGGATGAACCGATTCGCGGCGAACTCTCGACATAGGTGCTGCGGAACCGCACTTCTGTCCTTGGGGAGAGCCTTCGCTAGGGTGGCTACGGAGCTACTCCCTAGTCGTGAGTCTCGCTGCTCGTAACCAGGGGGTTCGAGTCAGAGGAGGCAAGAGTGAGTGAATTCACGATCGACATCGACGTGGAGGCCCCCCAGGAGACCGTGTTCGGCTACATCGCCGACGGGAGTCGCACGCCCGAGTGGTATGAGGCGGTTCAAAGTGCCACCAAGACAACGAGCGGACCGACCAGGCGGGGAACTCGGTATGAGTTCACCCGCGTGCTTCCCCAGGGCGCCGTGGTCAACGAGGTCGAGATCTCAGAGTTCGAGGAACCGCGTCTCGTCGCCTTCACCAGCTTGAGTGGCCCGACACCGTTCACCTACCGATATCGGGTCGAGCCGCAAGGCAATGCCTCGCGGGTGATCCTGGAGGGCAGCATCACCGGAGAGGGTCTACGCGGCCCTGCCGCGTTTCTCGCCCCCCTTGCGGGCAAGTTCTTCGAGAGGGGAATGGCCCAGAATCTCCGGATGCTGAAAGCTCGCCTGGAGAACTAGAAGACAGAGCGAACGGGATCGTCGCAGCGAACTCTCGACAGGGGTGCTGAGGCGCTCATGCTACTGCGAAGGGATGGCAACTTCTGTCCGAGGCCTTGTGGCCGTATGGTGATCAGCCACCATGGCCGACCACGATCACCACCATCGCGAGAGGCCGAGGGTCAACAGCCTGGCGGATGTCCTGCGTCGGGTCCTGGGACACTCGCACGCCCATGACCATGACGCCCCGTTGGCGGACACGGGGGCAGCCGGCGTGCGAGCCTCGAAGGTGTCGCTGGCCGGGCTCGGGGTCACGGCGGCGCTTCAGGCGGTCCTGGTGGTATTCACTGGTTCGGTTGCCCTCCTGTCGGACACACTCCACAACCTGATTGACGCGCTGACATCGGTTCCGTTGTGGATCGCGTTTGCCCTGGGGCGGCGATCCGAGTCGAGGAAGTTCACCTTTGGCTTGGGTCGCGCCGAGGACCTCGCCGGCCTGGTGGTCGTCGCCGCCATCGCAGTGTCGGCAGGCGGTGTCGCGTGGGAGTCGGTCCGGCGCCTGTTCGATCCGCGGTCCCTCGATCACATCCCGTGGGTGATCGCGGCCGGTCTGATCGGTGCGGTGGGAAACGAGTTGGTGGCCGAATACCGGATCCGGGTTGGTCGCCGGATCTCATCTGAGACGTTGATCGCCGACGGTCAACACGCCAGAGCCGACGCCTTCACCTCGCTGGCGGTGATCGCCGCCGGGGTGGGTGCTGCGCTGGGTGCCGATTGGGTCGACCCCGCAGCCGGGCTGGTTGTAGCCGGGATGATCCTGGTGCTGTTGCGCCACGCTGGAACCCGAGTGTTCGGTCGGATTCTCGATGCCGTGGAGCCTTCCCTGGTCGATAGGACCGAACGTGTCGCTGCGTCGGTCGAGGGTGTGGCCTCAGTGGGCGGCATCAGGATGCGCTGGCACGGGCATCGCATGCTCATCACGCTTGTCGCCGCCGTTGATCCCGACCTCACGGTTCGCCAAGGTCACGAGATCGCTCAGGCAATCAGCCATGACCTGATACACGCTTTCCCCTTCACCGTTGATGCCCTCGTCCACATCGACCCAAGCGGGCAACCTGACGCTCACGACATCACCGCACACCACGCGCCCTGATCCCGACGAAGCGGCCCAAGCCTGAAAGCGACAGTGAAGTCGCCCAGATCGTCAACACGGCGCCGATCTCGGCCATCCTCCGAGAGGCGCTGTGGCGGTTCCGATGACCGATCAGCCCGCATCGCCAGTTGGGGGTCGGTGTGATCACAAACCGGATCGCAGCGAAGTCCTGACAGCGGCCAGAGGGGCGGCTGACGACCGGATCACCGACACCAAGCCCAGCACAACCGCCAGGCCTCTCCCGCCAGCCTCACCGTCAGCCCTCGTCGGAGGTGAGCGTCCCCGGCGGCAGTTCCTCGGTGAGCATGCCATCGCCGAGGTCGGCGAAGATGTCGGCGACCTCGTCGTCGAGGAGGACCACGAACTGACTGTTCCGCGATGTCGAGAACCCGGAGAGCACGATGTTGGGGATCGTCTCGGGATCCATCTCGAATGCGCCCGCGGCGACGGTGAGCAGGGCCTCGGCGTCGAGATCGGTCCAGGTGAACTCCGCCAGCATGGCCAGCAGTGCGGGGAGGTCCAGCGGACCGAACTCCTCTTGGACCTTTCCGAGGGCAGCGTCGATGACCAGGCCCTGGTCGAGCGAGCGACGGAAATCGCCGTCGGGGATGTTGCGGTTGCGTGAAAAGGCCAGGGCGTCGGCACCCAAGAGGATCTGGAGGCCGGCGCTGAGGTAAGCCTCGGCGTTGGGGTCGGCCATGCCGAAGGGCACGTCCACCGGGATACCCGTGAAGGCATCGACGAGCCGTTCGAATCCCCGGAACCCGGTGATCAGGTAGCCGTCGATGTCGAGGCCCGAGACCTCCTCGGCGATCTGCACCATGCCGTCGGGGCCGAACCAGACATTGGCGTGGGTGAACTTGACGAAGTGCCCTTCGGGTGAATCGGCGTACCCCTCGGGTGTCTCCACGTAGCTGTCCCGGGGGAAACCGACGATGGCGCCGGTCCGCTCGGCGATTGCCGAGCTGAGGATGTGGATACTGTCGGCGCGGGCCTCCCGCTCCGATGTGCCGGGCCGGGCGTCGGTGCCCAGCACGAGGACGTGGCGCACCGGTTCCCCGTACCAGGGTCCGAGCCCGACGCGGGCCGGCTTGGCACCCACGATGCGCCACCCGGCGTCGTCGCCGACGAGCAGGACGACGTCCTCGTCAAACGCGGCAACACCGATAGCGTCCCGCTCGGGCAGCTCCGCAGCCGCCCATTCACCCTGCAGCAACAGATCGCCCGTCTCCCCGACGTCTGCAAGGTGCGCCAGCAGGCCGTCCGGGACGTCGGGTTCGGGCCGACGCCGATCGGCCAGCCAGCCGTAGAAGGCCTCGAGGGCCGCGACGACCTCCTCGGGTGCGTCGTCGAGGGAGACCATCACTTCGGCCAGGGGCTCGGTGGTGGTGGAGCTGATGGCGGTCGGGGCTTCGGTGGTCGACAAGCTCGACGCTGTCGGCGCTGCGGTCGTGGTGGTCCCGGCGTCGTCGCCGGAGCAGGCACCGACGACCAGGGTGAGAGCGACCAGCAGGGAGGTCAGGATGCGGCGGCTTGTCATGACAGCACGAGGATACGTTCGCAGGCGACGTTGAGATCGTGCGAGGGGCGATTGAGCGACTCCGACGAGCCCCGAAGGATCCGCGGCACGGATGCATTCTGATTCCGGTTCAATCCCGCTTTCCCTCAGGACTGTGCGCCAACCCGACGTGCGGCAGCATCTCTCCCTGCTGTCCCGCCGGTCCAAGGGCGCTGCTGGCTACGGGCTGGGTCGGGTGGGTGTGCCGTGATCGACGCACGTCAGCAGCGCGACGGCTGAGGTTGGCCGGGCGACCTGACCGGCAACTGGGATGGGCCCTGATATGTGACGGTCTCAGCCAGAGTCACCCCACCCGGTGAGCGCAAGACTGAATCACGGCGAAGTATCGACCGGGGTCCCGAGGGGCATCCGCAGGAAGTTGGCCAGAGGCTCCGTCGGGGTTGAGGCACCTGGAACGGCGAAGCGGGAGCGTTTCGCATCGGAAGAACCAGGCCATCACGGGACTCGCAGGCGCTGGGGACCTACCCCTTGTTTGGAAGGCACAGTTACCATGTATGCCCGGAATACCGGAGTACGCTATCGACAGGGCGAGGCACTGCTTGGGGGTGTAATGACCCGACTTCGACGCTCCGCTGGGTCGCCTGGAGCATCTGAGGAGCTCTTCAGCTTGGTGAGCCGTGACGGCGTCATGACGATGGCGAGCCAGGGGTGGAAGCGCTTCTCCGGCTACTCGTCCGGCGAGTTGAGCTCAATGAGCTTCCTCGACCTTCTTCATCCAGATGATCGCGACCGAATCGTGCCTGCCGCAGGTGGGGGATCCATGACCCTTGGGGTCCAGGGCCGGGTGCGTTGCGCGGATGGCACCTATCGGGTGGCGGAGTGGACCGTGCTTCCCGCCCCGAAATCCGGAGCCCTGTACGTGCTGGCGTACGCACACGAGGACTCCGCCGTGAAGGAATCTCTGGTCGCCGAGATCGGACAGCTCCACAAGGACATCGACACGCTGGCCGCCATGCGCGACAACTTGGACATGTGCTTGACAATGCTCGAGGCGTACGACGTGATCGGCCGGTTCTGCCAGCAGGTAATGGAGGAGTACCCCGGGGAGGTGTGGATCACCAACGCGTCGAGGAACCTGCTGGAGCGCGTGGCCCGTTGGGGAGAGCGCTCTGAGGGCGCGCTGGCCACGACGGAACCCCACACGTGCTGGGCGATGCGGGGAGGCCGATCACACTCCTACGATCCCGGAGGCTCGGGACTGCAGTGCGGGCATTTTGAGAGTCCGCCGACGCGGTCGCTGTGTATCCCGCTGAAGGGATCAGGCGAGGCCCTCGGGATGCTGACGACGTGGGCAGGTTCGTACATCGACGACACGACGTGGTCCGCCTACCTGCGGCGAGTCGCCACCATGGCCGAGGTCCTGTCGATGGGTCTGGCCAACCTCGGCCTCCGCGAGTCGCTGCGCTCCCAGTCTATCCGCGATCCGCTGACGAACCTGTTCAATCGGCGCTACATGGAGGAGACGTTGGAGCGGGAGTTGGCGCGGGCCGTACGCCATGGGGCCCCCGTCGGCTTGATCATGCTCGACGTCGACAACTTCAAGCGCTTCAACGACGAGTTCGGCCACCGAGCCGGTGACGACGCTCTTCTCAAGATCGGCGCCCTGTTCACGAAGACCATCCGGGCCGAGGACGTCGCCTGCCGCTACGGTGGCGAGGAGTTCACGGTGATCATGCCCGGCGCCCCACTGGAGGCAACAACGCAGCGGGCCGTCGAGATCGGCCGTGCGGTAAAGGAAATCGTCTTCGAAGAGCCCTCCGGGGCGCGTCTGGGCGACCTCTCTCTGTCGATGGGTGTTGCCGTGTTCCCCGATCATGGCGATACCCTCGAAGTCTTGGTGAGAGCCGCCGACATGGCCATGCTCGCCGCCAAACAGGCCGGACGCGCCTGTGTACGCGTCGCCGAGGCTGTCGTTCCCCCTCCGGAGTCCCAGCAACCGGACAGTGAGGCACCGTAGGCCCCAACCCGCCCAGCGTCGAGAGCGCCGGCGGACTTCGGGGACCGATATGTCAGGCTGCTCGGGTGCCGATATTCGCGTTCGGTTGGGCGCCACCGACAGCAGCGGGGAGGGTGAGGGTGAAGATGGTCTCTCCATCTTCGCGGAGGTAGATCAGGTCTCCGCCCATGGCACGGGCGAGACGCCGGGATATTGACAGCCCGAGGCCGACTGAGGCGGGAGCCCGGGTCGGCGACGCGGTGTGGACGAATGGCTCGAACAGCCGGGATGCGACCTGTTCGGGGACTCCGGTTCCTGAGTCGTGGACGCTCAAGCGGGCCACAGGTCCGGCCTCGGCTATCTCGACATGAATGAGACCGCCGCCATGGCGTATGGCGTTGGAGACGAGGTTGCGGATGATCTGACTGGTGCGGAACGCGTCGCCAGAGCCGATGGCAGAACCGTTCACAACCGGGCGGACATGGCCCTTTCGTCCCATCCACATGCGGTCGATCGCCATGGTGGTTTCGGCGGTGAGATCGACTTGTTCGATGAGAGCGGCGATGTCATCCGAGGCGGGTCGAGCGCCGACGAGGAGGTCATCGACGATGTCTGAGAGGTAGAACGCCTCGGACGCCACTGTGGCGATCATCTCGTCGACTTCGGCTTCCGTCAGCGAATGCCCGTGGGTGGCGAGGAGATCGGCCATGCCCGCGATCGCGGTCAGTGGAGTGCGTAGCTCGTGGGACACCGATGCGATCAGCTGGTCCTTGAGGCGCACCAGTTCCTCCAGCTGAGCTGTCCTCAGAGTCACCTCGCCTTCGAGAAGCGCCCGGCTGGTCTTGTCCTGGAGGATCGCGCTGTGGAAGATCCGGTCTTCGACCCTCCACGAGCCAAGCGACACGTCGAGGGGAAACTCCGAACCGTCCCGGCGGAGACCGACGAGCCGGGCCGGATTGACGACCCGTGAACACGGAGCGGTCTCGGCGTGTTTCATGGCCTCGGTGTGGGCGGTCCGGAACCGGTCGGGCATGATCCGTCCGACCGGCATCCCGAGCGCTTCGGCCTCTTCGTAGCCGAACATTGCCACGGCGGCCCGGTTCCACAGGATGATCCGCCCCGCGGCGCCGGTGGCGACCATCGCATTCGGTGAGGAGTCGGCGAACGCCCGTAGCCGCATATCAGCCGCGGACACGGCGTCGCGGGAGCGACGCAAATCGGTGATGTCGGTCACCGAAGTGGTCGTCCGTGAGGCATCGATGTCGGCGTCCACAGTCCTCATCGACCATCGCATCAGGGCGTTGAACTGGCGACCGTCGAGGGTGGATCCCATGATCTCAGACTCCCCTTCACCCGCCCCACCCCAAACCTGTTCGAACTGGACCAGGAATCTGCGGATGACCAGAGCCCGACGAGGACGAACCGGTCACCAACGACGGGGACCCCTGGTCCACTGGGTTTCGTTCGTCGGGCCCGGGCGAGACGAACACGACCAGAACGACTCGGTGACAATCTCAGCTGTGGTGGTTCCAATGGTTCGCGGCTGGTCTGGTCGCCCACGAGCGACGGCAAAGTCGCCGCCGGGGGCGATGATCTCGGTGGGACCGGCGGGGAAGGCCACCTGCACACTCCTCGCCGGCATCGACCGGGTGCGCCCGGGGATCGTCGCCGAGTACTCCGGCTGATCGACGTCCGGCCATAGGCGGGCGCGCTTTCCCCCCCGCTACAGCACCGCCGCAGCGAGTTCGGCGAGTGGGCTGCGCACCGTCCGCTCGAGGGTGACGTGCCCGAACAGGGGGTGGCCCTTCATCTTCTCGATCATCGCAGCCGCCCCCCCGAAGGGGGACACATAGGGGTTGTCCACCTGGGTGAAGTCGCCGCAGAACACCACCTTGGCGTCGGGGCCGATCCGGGTGAGGATCACCTTCAGCGTCGACAGCTCGAGGTTCTGTGCCTCGTCGATGATCACGAACTCCCCGGTGATCGACCGGCCCCGCAGGTAGGTGATCGCCGCCAGCTCCAGGGCGTCGCGCTCCACCAACTCGTCGAGGGCGTCGCGGGCCGCCGCCGGGCCGGCATCGGAGAACAGGGCGTACAGGTTGTCGTAGACCGCGGCCATCCACGGAGCCAGCTTCTCGTCGAGGTCTCCGGGGAGGTATCCCAGGTCCTGTCGGCCCACCGGCACCAGCGGCCGGTACACCGACACCTTGCGGTAGCGCCCGGCCTCCAGCACCTGTTCCAGGCCGGCGGCGAGGGCGAGAAAAGTCTTGCCGGTTCCGGGTGCCCCCATCAGCGACACCGCGGGGATGTCCGGGTTGAGCAACAGCTCGAGAGCGAACGCCTGCCGGAGGTTCTTGCTCTCGATCCCGAACACCCGGCGGGTACCGGGCACGCGTACCACCGTTGTCTGCGGAGCCACCTCCACCACCTGGGCAAGCGCCGACTGGGAAGCCGATCCCTTCACAACCACGAACTGGTTGATGAGGGGAGCCTCCATCTCCAGCGTCGCCTTGCCGTCGGCGTAGATACGGTCGATGGTGGCGGCATCGGCGACGACCTCGGTGACGCCTGAGTACGACTCGTCGACGGCGACCACGTCGGCCCGATAGTCCTGAACCGGCACGCCGAGTTGGGCGCCTTTGATCCGGAGCGCGGCATCCTTGGTGACCAGCACCGCGTTCGTCCCGCCCGCCCGCAGCTCGAGACATGTGGAGAGGATCCGATGGTCCGGGGTCAACGGATCGAGCACCTCGGGAAGATGGGCCGAGTGGATTCCGTTCATCTCGATCCGCAGGGTGCCTCCCGAGGAAAGCGGCACCGGCTGGGAGAGGCCTCCCTCCGCCGAGGCGCCTCGCTCCTCCAGCAACCGGATGGTGCGCCGGGCATTGGTGCCGATCTCGTCCATCAGGGTCTTCTTGCGATCGAGCTCTTCGATCACCACCAGCGGGAGCACGACATCGTGCTCCTCGAATCGGAACAGGGAGGCAGGATCCGCCAGCAGGACGCAGGTGTCGAGGACGTAGGTGTGATGCTGACCGCGGTCCGACACCTGCCAAGGCTTGCCGTTCCCGGTGCCCGGGTCAAGGATTGTCGACGAGGATGGCCTCACGTCGGTACGGTGGTCCGATGCGGGTAGCAGTCGTCGGCGCCGGATCATGGGGAACCGCCGTGGCCGCCATGACAGTTGCCACCGCCGAGACCCACCTCTGGGCCCGGCGCGAAGAGCTGGCGGCGAGGATCAACTCGGCCGGGGCCAACGAGGCCTACCTGCCCGGAATCCCCCTCCCCGGCGATCTGCAGACGACCAGCGATCTCGGCGAGGCGGTCGCCGGCGCCGACGTCGTGATCATGGCGGTGCCGTCACACGGCTTCCGGGCGGTCATCGAGCAGGCCCGCCCCTTTATCGACGCCGATACGCCCGTGATCAGCCTGGTGAAAGGGGTCGAGACCGGCACCCTGCTCCGCATGACTGAGGTGGCGGCCGAGGTGCTCGACACCGATCCGTCCCGGGTCGGAGTGCTCACCGGCCCCAACCTCGCCCGCGAGATCGCGCTCGGCCAGCCAGCCGCAGCGGTGATCGGCATGCGGGACCTGACCACGGCCACCGAGCTGCAGCACCTATTGATGAGCCCAACCTTCCGGGTCTACACCAACCCGGATGTCGTCGGTTGCGAAGCGGCCGGAGCCCTCAAGAACGTCATGGCCATCGCCGCCGGGATGGCCCATGGGCTCGGATTCGGTGACAACTCCAAGGCCGCCCTCGTCACCCGGGCCCTGGCAGAGCTCACCCGGCTGGGGATCGCCCTCGGGGGCCAGCCCTTGACGTTCGCCGGGCTCGCCGGGATGGGCGATCTGGTTGCCACCTGCTTCAGCGAGCAGAGCCGCAATCGGCGGGTGGGTGTTGAGTTGGGCCGGGGACACTCGCTCGAGCAGATCGTCTCCGAGATGCACATGGTCGCCGAGGGCGTCAAGTCCACCGAGGCGGTCCTTGCCCTGGCCCGCCGCCACGACATCGAGATGCCGATTGCGGCGATGGTCGGCGCCGTCCTCTATGAGGGCCGCCGACCCGCCGATCTGGTCATGGGTCTGATGACCCGCGAGGCCAAGCCGGAGCTTCACGGCATCGGCTGAGCCGCATTGCGGCCGGCCCCCGATACCGTCACCCTCAAGATCGACCCCGTCTCCTGCCGATGGATGAGTAGTCACTATGCGAGCCGGCATCATGGTCACCATCTCTCGCCTCGCGGCCGCCGTCGCGGTCGTGGCGATGACCGCCGCCGCCCCGGCGGCCTCGGCCGAGCAGCTCCCCCCCTACCGGGACGGTCCCACCCACACCTTCGGGGAGATGGTCGACTACCCACTGGCCTTCCCCCTCGGCGGCCCTTACTACATGTTCGACACCTTCTACGCCCCGCGGTGTTGCGGCCAAGGGGTGGTCCACCACGCCCAGGATCTCATGGCCGACAAGATGACCCCGGTGTTCGCCGCCGCCAGCGGCACGGTGTCCTACGTCAACTGGTCGTGGAATCCCGACGCGATCGATCCCGCCCGGTGCTGCACCCTCGCCATCCGCCACGACGACGGCTGGGAGAGCTGGTACATCCACCTCAACAACGACACCCCCGGCACCGACGACGGTATGGGGTGGGGAATCGCCCCCGGGATACTCCCCGGCGTCAACGTTGCGGCCGGAGAGCTGATCGGCTGGGTGGGTGATTCGGGGAACGCCGAGAACACCGATCCCCATCTCCACTTCGAGCTCCACGACCCCGACGACGTCTACGTGAATCCCTACCAGGCGCTGCTCGACGCCGCTGCCTCCCCCGCCCCCCTCACCGGCACCGGCACCGAGACGCTCACCTGCCAGGGCCGGGTGGCCACCATCGTCGGTGACACCGACGGCGACGGCATGATCACCGGCACTGCCGGCAACGACGTGATCGTCGGATCGAACAACGACGACGTGATCGTCGCCGGCGACGGCAACGACGTCATCTGTGCGCTCGACGGTGCCGACTCCATCGACGGTGGGACCGGCAATGACCGGATCGACGCCGGTGCCGGCAACGACTCACTCGTCGGCGGACGGGGCCGCGACCTGCTGATCGCCGGATCGGGCGACGACACCGTGTGGGGAGGCCCCGGCCAGGACGTGATCCGCACGGGACTGGGGGCGAACACCATCGACGGCGGCAACGGACACGATGAGGTGGACTACCGCGAGGCATCCTCTTCGGTGAGCATCGACCTCCGCACCGGCTCCAGCACCGGCGATTCCTTCGCCTCGGTGGAGAACGCCCGCGGCTCCCGGTTCGGGGACGTCCTCGTCGGAGACCCGGTCCGTAACAAACTGCGGGGAGAAGACGGCGACGATCAGATCTTCGGAGATGCCGGCAACGATAAGTTGATCGGCGGCCGGGGAGTCGACGCCGCAGACGGCGGCATCGGCTCCGATGTGTGCGCGGTCGAGTCGTCCATCGCCTGCGAGCGATGAGCCCGGGCCGAGGTCACTCCCCCGAAGACAGCAGGCCGAGTGCGGCTTCGGCCATCGGCGGCACCATGGCTCCCAACCCGGCGAATCGCTGGTCCGTGGTCTGGCCGCGCAGGTAACGGATGAAGATCTGCTGGCAGATCACCGCGATCCGGAACAGCGCCAGCGCCCGGTACCAGTCGGCACCCGAAACGTCGAACCCGGTGCGCGCCGCGTATCTGGCGGTGATCTCGGCGACGCCCATGACGTCGCCGAGGACCACCGAGTCGGCGGCGGCGAACGCCGAAACGCTGTCCCCGCCTCCCCAGTAGGCGAGCATCGTCCCCAGGTCCACCAGGGGATCGCCGGTGGTCGCCATGTCCCAGTCGAACACCGCCACGATCGCGCCGTCGTCGGCCAGCATGGTGTTGTCCAACTTGAAGTCGTTGTGGAGCAGGACCGCCCTCTGCGGGGCCGGCACCGAGGCCCCCAGGCGCGCCGCCAACCGGTCCATCGCCGAAACCTCCTCGTGCCGGGCACGCTCCCAGCGGTCCTTCCACCCGCCGACCTGCCGGGCGACGAATCCGTCGGGACGTCCCAGCGAGGTCAGTCCGATCGCGCCGTGATCGACCATGTGGAGATCGGCCAGGGCATCGACCAGGTTCTCGGCCACCGCGCGGCGGAAATCGTTGCCGGCGTCGAGCCCGACGGGCCATTCCTCTCTGACCACGTGGCCGACCCGCCGCTCCATCACCACGAAGGGAGCGCCCATCACCGAGGGGTCCTGGCACAGGTGATGGGCACGGGGAGCCGCCGGGTACACCTGGTAGAGCACGGACAGCACCCGGTACTCCCGCGCCATGTCGTGGGCGCCCGGCGCCACCGGACCGAGCGGGGGTCGCCTCAACACAACCTCCACGTCTCCGGCGCGGGCGAGGTACGTCAGGTTCGCCTTCCCCCCGGGGAACTGCTCGAAGGTGATCGGCGCGGTCCCGCACAGGTCGGGAAGGTGATCGCGCAGGTAGGAGGCGACTCCAGGTTCGTCGAATCGCTCCTCGGCCCTGATCGGAGCGGTGTCACCCATCAGCCGACCGGGAGCACGGCTCCGTAGGCGGCGTCCTGCTCCGCCGACACGACAGGGGTCTTCTTCCCCGCCACGATCCAGACGAGGATCGCCACCGAGGCGAGGCTCACCAGGAGCCCGCTCCACTGGTTCCAGGTGAACGGTCCCAGCGTGGCGTCGGCGCCGGGAAGGTCGGTGTTGCGCACGAAGTCGATCAGGAACCGCTGCATGCCGTACCAGGCCGACCACATGAAGATAAGCACGCCGTAGCGCACGTTCTTCCATCGCCGCGCCACCACGAAGAGCAGCCCGAGTAGCACCGTCGCCCCGAGCAGGTCGTAGAGGGCGGCGGGGTGATAGGGGCCGCAGTCGACGCCGCCGTTGCAGAGAACCTCGAGGCCGTCGTGCTGCGGAGCCAGGTCGTACCCGGGCTTGACCAGGTAGCCGAGGAAGAACGACGTCTTTGCCCCGAGGTGCTCCACGATGAACAGGTCGCCGATCCTCCCCACCACGGTCCCGATCGCCAGCCCGAACGACGCCATGTCCATGTGGGCGATCACCGAGACGCCCAGCATCCGCATCCGCCATCCCCCGGCGATGATGCCTCCGGCGAACCCTCCCATGATCGAGAAGCTTCCGAAGGGCTTGATCGCCTCGACGAACCCCTGGTCGAGGTGGGCGGGGATCGTGAACAGACGAGCCCCGAGGATCGATCCCACCAGGCCCCAGGTGAGGATCGACATGAGTTTCTCCTCGTCGAACCCGCGCCGCCGCGCCTCGCGGATCATCAGCACCGCTCCCACCACGAACCCGACCCCGGCCATCAGGCCGTGCAGCGAGAGCCGGAGCGGCCCGATCTGGAAGATGGGGATGGGTGGATAGGAGATCGAGGAGAGCACCGGGAGGACAGTAGACCGTTACCGGTTACCAGTTGCCAACTACCCGAACCCGCTACCGCACCCGCTACCACACC
>Ga0154791_107_pt4 | contig 17062 bp, 18 predicted proteins | sample Rifle2008BG16ft_FD_105799 | JGI IMG/M metagenome (GOLD analysis project Ga0154791, IMG submission 105799) | Actinobacteria bacterium RBG_16_68_21
CATCCCGGGAGGCCTGGTGTCGGTGCCCTCCCCACAAGCCGCAGCGGTGGGCCGGCCGGTCCGCCTGGCGGTGGATCCTGCCGCCTTCACCCTCCTCGACGGCTGACCGCCGAGCCGCTATCGGACCGCCACGTCCACCCAGTCGGCGCTCGCCGCCCGAACCAACTCGGCGAGCTCGATGGGGAAGACCGTCGTCGGTGTACCTCCCGCCGACCACACCAAGGAGTGTCGGCGCAGGGCGACGTCGGCGAACACCCGTAACGGGGCCGGGTATCCGAACGGTGGGGTCCCCCCGGCGGCGAAGCCGGTGGCGAGACGGGCCTCTTCGAGCGTCGCCCGGCGTGATCCCGAGCACCCTGCCGCCTCCGCCAGCCGGCCGGTGTCGATGCGGGTGTCTCCGCTGGCGAACACCACGACCTGCTCGGTCTCGTCGAGGGTGAACACGATCGACTTGGCAATCGCCGACAGCTCGCATCCGATGGCGGCGGCGGCGTCTGCCGACGTCTTGGTGCCCTCGGGGAACACCCGCATGGCGACCGCGATCCCCCGGTCGTCTCCGGCTGCGACGACTCGCTGTGAAGCCTCGGGGATCGTCACCCGGCGTGCTCCCGCATCGGCGAGCGGTATTCCTCCGGCACGACCCCGCCGGGGATGCCGGAGCGGCGCATCCACAGCACGGCGATGGTGGCGCCGATGACATGCCAGGTGAGGTCCCACATCGTGTTGACCGCGTCCCCGACGTTCGAGGTCGAAACGAAGTGGGCGAACGTGTTCTCGGCGATCTCGTTGACCAATCCGACCACCTGGGCGGCCACGAAGCCCCACATCAGCGGCCGGTCTGTTTCGCGGGCCGCGAACGCCAGCGTGGCGGTGGCGGCGCCGATCCCGAAGCCGTGGACCAATTGGTCCCAGCGGAGCACGCCGTCGATCAGCCAGAGCCCGTAGAGGATGTCCCGCTGCCCGCTGGGATCGGGCAGCAGCCCCCCGGCGAGGTGCAGCCCTGCCCAGATGGTCAGCAGCCACAACAGCGGGCCGGGGATCGGCCCGTAGCGGTGGTCGACGAAGACCACGATGGCGATGCACGCCGCCAGCGCCGGCAGATACACCCAGAGGAAGGTCTGGTGGCGGGCCGCCCCCACGATGCTGAATCCGATGACGTGGATCAGCGTGAACAGCGCCGGCCACGGCGCCCGCCTCACCAGGGTCGAGAAAGCTCGCATCAGTCCCCCAGACCGAGGAAGCATACGAGGTCGGCGGCGGCGGCGGCGGCCACGTCTCGGGCGGCTGCCGCAACCGCGGGCACCTCCGTCGCGGCAGCCACGCCCGACCTCACGTCGGAGTAGATCTTCAGCTTGGGCTCGGTGCCGCTGGGACGGACCAGGACCCGGCTCCCCCCGGCGAGGTCGAAGGCGACCAGGGGTGAAGCCGGCAGCCATCGGGGCCGGGTGCCGGCGTCGTCGCGGAAGTCGATCACGCCGGTGACCGCCATCCCGCCGAGATGATCCGGAGTCGCCGTTCGCAGCCGATCCATGGCGGAGGCGATCTCCCCGAGGCCATCGGGCCCGGGACGACCGACGCTCCGTGGTTCGCTCACCCACAGGCCATCGCGCACGTAGAGCCGGGCGAGGCGGTCGAGCAGTGACTCGCCCGCCGCCTTGGCCTGCGAGGCGAGATCGGCGAACCACACCGCGGCCGACATCCCATCCTTGTCGCGCACCACCGGTCCCACCGTGTATCCCAGTGCCTCCTCGAAGCCGTAGACGAACTGCAGGCCCTGCTGCTCGAGATCGAGGGCGGCGCTGCAGATCCACTTGAAGCCGGTGAGCGTCGCCTCCCAACGCGCCCCATGGTGCGCCGCCACCGCACCGATCATCGGAGTGGAGACGATGCTGCTCACCACCAGTCGTGCCTCGCCCGCGGTGCGCTCGAGCACGTAATCCCCGAGAAGCACCCCGATCTCGTTCCCGGTGAGCCGCCGCCACCCATTCCCGTCGGGGACGCACACCGCCAGGCGGTCGGCGTCGGGATCGTTGGCCGCCACCAGGTCGGCCCCGGTGTCGGCAGCGAGGGACACCGCCAGATCGAGGGCACCCGGTTCCTCCGGATTGGGGAAGGCCATGGTGGGGAACCTCCCGTCCGGTTCGAATTGCTCCGGCACCGCGGTCACCCGATCGTGACCGGCGGCGGCGAGAAGGCGCATCGCAGGACGCCCACCGACACCGTGAAGCGGCGTGTAGACGATGTCGAGCGTCTCGGGAACGACAAAGGGACCACGAAACGCCAGCACCGCCTCCACGTAGGCGTCCTCGGCGTCCGGCCCGATGACGCCCTCCCCATCTAGGGCATGCTCGTCGCGAGCGACTCTTACCGCCGGTCCGACCCGGTCGATGAATCGGGCGATCTCGGTGTCTACCGGGGGCACGATCTGCGCCCCGTTGGCGTCGTAGACCTTGTACCCGTTGTCCCGGGGCGGGTTGTGGCTGGCGGTGACCACGACTGCCGCGCTCGCCCCGAAGCGCTTGGCGGTGAATGCCACCAGGGGCGTGGGGGTCACGTTCGAGAAGAACCGCACGGGGATGCCGGCGGCGGTGAGCACCCCCACCGTGTCGGCGGCGAAGCGGCGGCTGTCGAGCCGTCCGTCGAATCCGACAACGACGGTCCCAGCCGCCCTTCCCGCGGCGATGAGATGGTCGGCGAGGCCCCGGGTCGCCCTGATCACGGTGGCCCGGTTCATCCGGTTCGACCCGGCGCCGACCTCGCCCCTGATCCCGGCGGTGCCGAAGCGGAGGGTCTCCCCGACGCGGTCGTGGAGCGCAGCGACGTCGCCGGACATGAGGATGTCCGCCAATTCGGTGCGGGTTGCAGGATCAGGGTCGCCGGCGATCCAGGCACGTGCCGCTGCTGTCAGGTCCGGTGCGGGGTCCATCCGATTCACCTCGATGACGCCGTTCTCGGTGACGAGGTGGGTCATCAGCAGATCGTGAGGCTCCCGGGGCAACTCGTCCACCAACAGCGCGGCGGGAACCACACCGACGATCAGGGCATCGCCCCGCAGTGCCCCGAGGAAGCGGTCGTAGTGGCCGCCGCCCCTGCCCAGGCGCACTCCGGTCCGATCGAAGGCGAGCCCGGGAACCAGCACCACGTCGAGCAGGGCGGCATCGGCGGTGGGGGCGGCGGCGATCGGCTGGGAGAAGCCGTAGCGATGCTCTTCGCGGGGAGCGTCGTAAGGGTGAACCGTGATGGCCCTGTCGGCGGTGACGCGGACCAGCCAGGGCCGCACCTCCGTGGCGAGCGCGGTCACATCGGGCTCATTGGGCAGCGGGTCGTAGAACAAGACCGAGGTCTTGGGCGCCATCCGCTCCCAGGACCGCAGCGCCGCCAGGATTCCGACGGACACCCGATCAAGGTCGAGTTCGTCGAGCCGGGCCCTGGCCCAGGTCCGCCATTCCGCTTTGCCGGCCCCGGGGCCGAGGCCGGGCTCGGTCATGAGAACAGGAGGGGGGCGATCTTCTGCAACTCGTCCTGATTGGAGGCGGGCACGATGTAGCCGTCCTCGTCCCGTATCGCCCCCAGGTGCTCCTCCACGTCCTCGGGGGTGAGCGGTCCCTCGTTATCCGGGTGCTTGAACCATCCCTTGGTGAGCCCGATGAACATCCGGCTGACGCTGCCCCCCGCCACCGAGTAGATCTCACCGGTCACCGAGCAGGCCTCGGAGCACAGATAGGCGACCACCGGGGAGACCAATGCCGGGTCGAGCTTCTCCGCCACCGGGCCGAGGATCTCCTCGGTCATCCGGGTGCGGGCCACCGGCGAGACCGTGTTCACCTTGATGTCGTACTTGGCGCCCTCGAGTTTGAGCACGTTCATCAACCCGACCAGGCCCATCTTGGCGGACCCGTAGTTGGCCTGACCGAAATTCCCGAGGAGGCCCGAGGCCGACGCGGTCATCACGATCCGCCCATAGCTCTGCTCGCGCATGAGGCGCAGCGCGGGGCGGGTGACGAAGAAGGCACCCTTGAGGTGAACGTCGAGCACCGCCCCGAGGTTCTCCCACTCGAGGTTGTGGAATGCCTTGTCGCGCAGGATCCCGGCGTTGTTCACCAGGATGTCGATCCGGCCGTATTCGTCGACGGCCTTGTGCACCATTGCTTCGGCGTCTGCGGGATCGGACACCGATCCGTAGTCGGCGACCGCGGCGCCGCCGGCGGCGTGGATCTCACCGACCACTTCGTCGGCGGGACGAGCGTCGGACACGGTCCCGTCGGTGGCCACCCCGGGGTCGTTGACGACAACCGCCGCCCCCCGGGCGGCGAGGAGTTTGGCGTGACTGGCGCCGAGCCCCCTGCCGGCACCGGTGACGAGAGCGACTCGATTCTGGAAGTCGATCATTGCTGGCCCTTCCTGAGGCTGGGCCAAAGGCTACCCACCGTTCAAGCCTCCCGGCGCAGCGCCGCGGCCAGATTCCCCTTGCGGCCCACGGCGATCTCCCCGAGTCCGAGCCACCTCGCCATCTCCCGGAGTTCGATCGCCATCTCGCGCGCCACCCGCACCGGATCCTGTCCTTCCTCGAGGAAGGCTCCCGGCACCCGGAGCACCCCCTCCCGGCGATCCGCCTTGAGGTCCACCCGCCCCACCAACTCGTCGCCGAGGAGAAAGGGGAAGACGTAGTACCCGTGGACCCGGTTGGGCGCCGGCACGTAGATCTCGATCCGGTAATGGAAGTCGTAGAGCTGCTCGGTGCGGTCCCGGAACCACACAATCGGGTCGAAGGGATTGACCAGCGCCCGGGCCTCCATCTTGCGGGGGATGGTGCCATCCGGATGCATGAACAGCGGCTCGTCCCACCCGGCAACCTCGACTTCCACCAGGCTGCCCGCACCGGCGAGGCCGGCGACCACCCTCCGGGCCGCGACGATCGGCTGGCGGTAGTAATCGGCGAGTCCCTTGGCGGTGGCAACCACCATCCGCTCGGCCGCCCGCATGATCAGCTCGCGCAGGGCATCCTCAGCCGGGACCGCCGGTGCCTCCCGGAACTGCGCCGGGATCACCCGCTCCACCACGTCGTAATAGCGGGTGAAGTTGCGCCGCTCCGCCACCGCCGCCTGGCCGCTCTCGAAAAGCCATTCCAACACGTGCTTGCCGTCGGCCCACCCCCACCACGGCCCCTTGCGCGCCCCCGGCTCGTCGAGATCCGACGCGGTGATCGGTCCTCGCTCCGCCATCTGGCGGTACACCGACTCGACGTATCCGGGAGCCTGCTCGCGCAGTTCCCGGATCCGCCGCCATGCCACGTCGGCGTGGTGATCCATGCGGTGCCGCCACAGCGGCCAGTCCTCCACGGGAACGAAGGACGCCATGTGCGCCCAGTACTCGAAGATCCGCCGCTCCCGCAACGCCCGCCACAGCAGGTCGGGGTCGTAGGGTCCCAGCCGGGAGAACAGGGTGAGTTGATGAGCACGCTCGACCACGTTCACCGAGTCGATCTGCAGAACCCCCATCTCCCGGATCGACTGCACCACGTGTCCCAGGTGGGTCGCCTTGGGGCGGGGAGAAGCCAGCCCCTGGGCGGCTATGTGGGCCCGCCGCACCTGTGCCTTGGTGAGCCGCCTCACTCGCCGGTGAACCGGGGTGGGCGCTTCTCGAGGAAGGCGGCCATGGCTTCGGCGAAGTCCTTGGTGCGGAACATGGGGAGTAGCTGGAGCAGCGCCCGTTGCACGTGTTCGGGGTACTCGTCGCTGCGGCCGGCGCGCATCAGCCGCTTGGCGGCCCGCACCGCCTGCGGCGGCATGGCGACTATCTGCGCCGCCAGCTCGGCGGCACGGGCCTTGGTGGCGTCGGAGTCGTCGGCCAGCTCGGAGACGATGCCGGCGGCGAGGGCCTGCTCTGCGGTCATGTCCTCGCCGAGGAAGTAGAACCGGGCCGCCTGCTCCCAGCCGGCGAGGCGGGGCAGCAGCCAGGTGTCGCCGCTCTCCGGCAGCAGGTTGCGCTTGGTGGCGGGCACGAGACGCGCCGTGCGGGCCATCACCCTGATGTCGGCGTTGATCGCCATCCCCACGGCATACCCGGCGGCGGCGCCGTTGACCGCGGCGATCACCGGCACCTCGAGCTGCTGGAGGATGATCGCCGGTGACCGCTCCGGGGCGAAGGTGAAGGCGATGGCGTCGAGCCGGTCGAGCTGCTGGGCGGCTTCGACGAAGTCGAGTCCGGCGGAGAAGGCATCGCCGGCCCCGGTGAGGACGATGCAGCGCACCTCCGGATCCGCCGCTGCCTGCCGCAACAGGTCGCCGAGCAGATCGAACATGTCCACCGTGAAGGCGTTGCGCCGCTGAGGCCGGTTGAAAGTGACGGTGGCAACGTGGTCGGTCACGGTGAGGAGGAGATCGGGCATGGGGCTCCGGGTGGGAAGGGTCGGTAGCCTACCTAGATGATTCGGCGGGTCCTCGCCCCCTTCCGCACCGTGTTCGCCATCACCATCGTGGCGGCGGTCACCATCGTCGTCGGCAGCTACGTGATCATCCTGGTCAAGGTGCGGCCCCGCACCCGCCTGGTCACCCCGATCATGCACTTGTGGGCGCGCACGTTCCTGCTCGTCACCGGGACCCGGGTCCACGTCGAGGGCCTCGACAAGATCGACCCCGACGCCTCCTACGTGTTCAGCGGCAATCACATCTCCAGCATGGAGATCCCGGTGATGATCGGCTTGCTCCCGGTTTCGGTGCGGTTTCTCGCCAAGAAGGAGTTGTTCGGGGTTCCGGTGCTCGGCCCGGCGATGCGGGCGATCCACATGGTGCGCACCGACCGCCAGGCCGGGGGCATGGCGCACAAAGCGATCAACGAGCAGGTCGCCCTGGTGGTTGCCGCCGGGCTGTCGCTGGTGATCTACCCCGAGGGAACCCGTTCCAAGGACGCCGAGATGATGCCCTTCAAGAAGGGGGCGTTCCGCATCGCCATCGACAACGGCATGCCGATCGTGCCGGTGACCATCACCGGCAGCGAGCGGGTGTGGCGCCCGGGAGGGAAGCTGATCTACGGAGGGAACGTCCGCCTGGTGATCCACGATCCGATCCCGACCACGGGGATGGAGTCGGCGGACATCGAACCGTTGCGCGACCGGGTGCGGGAGATCGTGGCGGTGGAGTACGAGAGGATACGCGGGTAACGGCGCCGTTGGCGCAATCGGTCAGCCCGCCGGGACGATCTCGGCTTCGATCTCGATGACCGCCGTCTTGGACACCAGCCAGCCACCAGCCTCGAGCGCCACGTTCCAGGTCAACCCCCAGTCCTCGCGATCGACCTCGGCACGGGCGGTGAAGGCGGCGTGAGGGGTGCCCCACGGATCCTGAACCACGCCTTCGAAGGTCAGGTCGAGCACCACCGGGCGGGTCACGTCCTTGATGGTGAGATCTCCCGACAGTGCCCATCCGTCTCCAGAACGGTCGACCCCGCTGCCGACGAACCGCATCGCCGGGAAGTGCTCGACGTCGAAGAAATCCGCGCTGCGGAGGTGGGCGTCACGATCCGCGGCGCCGGTGTCGATGCTGGCGACGCCGATGATGACGTCCACCCGAGAGGACTCGGGCTCGTCGCCGATGGTCACCTGCCCTGTCACGTCACCAAAGGTGCCGCGCACCTTGTGAATCATGAGGTGGCGGGCGACAAAGGCCACGCTGGTGTGGTTGGGATCGAGCTTCCACACCCCGGCATCAGGAAGGGTCTTGGTGGGCACGGCGCTCATGTCATCTCCTTGTGACTCACAATAGTTGTGATTTTCAACGGTTGTGGGCCGCAGATATTCCCTTTAGCCTGACGGTATGTCACGGCCGGCCACCGATACCCGAATTCGCGCCTGGCGGGGTCTGTTGCAGACGCACGCCCGGATCACAGATGCGATGGAACACGCCCTCCAGGCCGACCACCAACTGCCGGTGGCCTGGTATCAGGTGCTCGTCGAGCTACGGCTGGCAGGCGGGGCGATGCGGATGCATCATCTGGCCGAGGCCGCCACCCTCAGCCGCAGCGCCACCACCCGCCTGGTGGACAGCATCGAACGAGCCGGTCTCGTGGAACGGCGGATCTGCCCCAGCGATCGCCGCGGCATCGAGGTGGTGCTCACAGACGGGGGCCGTCAGATCCAGAGACGGGCTGCCCCGACCGCGATCAGGGTGCTCCACCGCCACCTGTGGTCCCGCCTCGATGACGAACAAGCGGCGACGCTGGCCGAGATCCTCGAGTCGGCTGCCGACAACGACGCCATGCCGCCCCAGGAGTCGACCGGCGCCTAACCGGGGCCGGTCTGGGGATCCCGCACACCCACCACGACGTTGTCCAACGCCACGTGCATCCCGTCCTCGGCTTCGACCGGGCGCTCGACCCGCTCGGCCCGGGTGACGGTGAGGCGATCGCCGATCACGCCGACCACCTCGTCGGCGGTGTAGAGGACACCGGAGTGCTGCGGTCCCCCGAAGCCTTCGGTGAGGTTGGTCGAGTCGTGGCCGATCACCGCCAGGGTCCCGCCGGGGGCGACCGCCGAGGCGGCGCTGCGCCACACGGCCCGGCGCTGGTCACCAGGGATCTGCAGGTAGGCGACCAGCACCAGATCGGCCTGCCCGTTTGGCTCCCACTCGAGAAGGTCGGCCCGTTCGAACTCGATGCTCACACCGCGATCGGCGGCGAGTTGGCGTCCCTGATCGAGCGCCACCTCCGACCAGTCGACCACCGTGCACGCCCATCCCCGTTCCGCAAGCCACACCGCGTTGCGGGCGTGGCCACCGGCCAGGTCATAGGCGGTGCCGGGTGTGAGCCCCTCGACCACCTGGACTACGAACCGGTTGGGCTCCGCCGTCCACAGGAGCCCACCCTTCTCCCGATAGCGGTCGTCCCAGTCGCGGTGGTCCATGGGGAGGAGAGTAGAGCCCCGTCGCCCGGTCCCAGATCAGGAGATCATCATCGGGCCCTCGGGGCCGACCACGGACCAGTCGCCGCCGTCGTAGACGAGCCGGAGGTCCAACCAGATACCGCAGACACCCCCGCACCACAACGACACCGGCACCAGGGCACCGTCGAGGTCGAACACGACCTCGCCCACACCGATGATCGCCGACCCCTCGATCAGCGGAAGTAGATCCTCGGTTCGGAACTCGGCAGGATCGTCGATCCACCGATAGGGTCCGGCGTCGACGAGGGCGTCCTCGATGGCAACCTTCTCGGTCACGGTCAGGAGACGACCCGGGTCCGCCGTGAACCGGCCCTTGCCCCCGGCATTGGGGTCGATACGCGACTGGATCAGTACCTCGGTGAATCGGTGGCCAGACCCGAAGGTGTTGAAGTCCCGTACGAGAGCGCCCACGGCGAGGGCGGCGACAGTGATGCGATCCTCATCCGATGTCGGAGGCGTCGAGTCGGCAACGGCCGTCGTGGTGGTCGTCTCGGCGCCCGAAGTCGAAACGGGCACGTCATCGCTGCACGCCGCGACGACAAGAGCGAAAACCATGAGAACAACGATGCGACGCATTGGCATATCAGGATATGCCCGAACAGCCGATGTCGGACGCCGGTTCGTGCAATTGCCAATCGCCAATCGGGCCGCGGGAGCGAGGATCCTCTGTTGCGAATCGCCGGGTGGCGGCCACATACGCTTCCGCAACCATGACCGACGACCGTGAGTGGCTGGAACGCATGTGGAGTCTCCACGCGGGCAAGGTGTACGCCTACGCCGCCAGGCGAATCGGGAGAGCTGCCGCAGAGGACGTCGTCGCCGACACCTTCGTGGTCGCCTGGCGCAACCGTCGCCGACGGCCGGCCCGGGAGCTTCCCTGGCTCTATGGCGTGGCGCGTCGGGTAGTCGCCGATCGGCGGCGCGGCGAAGACCGTCGCAGGCGGCTACTCGACAGGATCGCGGCCGAACCCGGCGGGCATGACTCGCCGAGCGAGGCCGCCTATGCGGCCCTCGAAGCACTCGGGCGGCTCGCACCGGGTGACAGTGAGGCACTCATGCTCACCGCCTGGGAGGGGCTCACGCCCACGGAGGCGGCGGCCGCGTTGGGGGTCACAAGCGCTTCGTTTCGGATGCGGTTGAGCAGGGCTCGGAGACGTCTCCTTGCCGAGATGTCATCAGGAGATGAGGTGTCATGAAGCAACTGACAGAACTCGCTCGGGTGAACCCGGTGTCCGAATCCGAAGGTGAGCGCTGGGCGATGTCACCGGAAGGTGCCCACACCCTCGGCCTGATAGTGGAGCGGGCAAACGTCGACGTCGTAGCCGACCAAGCCCCTAAGGCCGCGGGGGTGGCCATCGGAGCCTTGGCCGCCGCGGCGGTCCTCGCCGCGACTGCGGGAATCCTATGGCTGGCACGGCACGATCCGGCCGCGCCCGCACTCGGAGCATGTCCGATGACCATCAGCGAGGTCTCACCGTTCGTCCCTCCCCCCGGATACCCGCCCGAACCGACTTCTTCATTCCGCGGCGATATCTGGTACGGCACCGACCAACTGTGGACCGTACTCGACGTCGACGGCGGGTATGCCAATAGGAAGAGTGTTTGGTGGAGCGTCGAGTTCCGCGGCGGGGCATTGGAGGGAACCCCGGACATCGAGGTCATTGCCCGGCAGCTCGATGGGAATCGGGTGATCACCTCCGGCGGCCTGGGCACGAATGCCTACACGGCCGTGGACGGGTGGTTCATGATCGCCGACTTCCCCTTCGAGTTGCCACCGGGATGCTGGGAGGTGACCGGCTCGTACAAGCGTGCCGAGTTGTCGTTCACGGTGGCGGTGCCCGGCTCGGAGTGAGCGGACGCCACCGATGGGCGCTATGTCGACCCGGCCGGTCGATCTCGTCCGTCGGCGTTGTAGCCCTTCTCCTGAGACTCGCCAGGGACCCATTTGCGATTGTCGAAGCCGAACAGACCTGGATCCGTCGACTCGCTTGTGCACTGACCGAGGGGTCAACCACGTCAGTTCGTCTCCACCCAATTGCTAATCGCCAATCGCGCCGAGCGCAGTGAGGCCTCTAGTCATACACCCCCACCAGCCAGCACCTCCCATCGCGCACCTCGCACAGGAACGCCCCCGCCGAGGTGACCACCTGGTAGCGGTCGGCGGCGGCCTCGCCCTCCCACCAGCGCCCGGTCTGCCGCCACGGCCCCGCCCAGCCGAGCACCGGCTCCCACCGGCTCCCCAGGCGGACCCGGGTGGGGAACCCGCCATCCCACTCGACCTCGAACGGCCGCGGCCGGGGCGGCACCAGCGCCGGGGAGGGCTCGGGAAGCCGTCCCGGCCAGGGTGACGACGGATCGAGGGAGACGATGCCGGGCTCCTCGCCCCAGCGATGCCACAGCACCCGCTCCCCCGGGTCGCGTCCCCCCTGGGGCACCGCCTGGAGCACCGCATCCGGCCCCACCAGCCCCTGGGCCCGGCTGAGGGCCCGCCAGGCGTCCAGTTCGGAGGCGGCGTCCTCGTCGAGACGGAGCTGCCGTCCCCGGTCGGAGAGGTCGGCGGGCACCAGCCGCAGCCGCACCACCCCCCCGGGCACCCCGCCCGATTCCACCCAGGCCCGCAGCTGCCAGCGGACCCGCTCGGCCAACTCCACCTCGGAGAAAGGGTGGCTGCTCCGCCAGGTCCGCGCCCGGATCACACCGGATGCCGCCTCGGCCTCCACCTCCACCCGATGGGGCATCGCCCCGCTGGGCGCCACCGCCTCGAGCAGCCGCCCGGCGAGGGCACGGGCGGCGAAGGCGGCCCGCTCGAAATCGTCGAGCGGCGGGTCGAAGGTGTCCTCGACCACCACCTCGTCGTGGATCTGGCGGGGATGGACCACCCGGTCCTCGCCGCTGGCGATGCGATGCGCCTCGAGGCCGATCGACCCGAAGCGGGAGGCGACCGCCTCCCGGGGAAGGCCGGCCAGGTCGCCGAGGGTGCCTATCCCCAGCCAGCGGAAGGTGTCCACCAACTCCTCCACGCCGAGGGCGGCGACGTCGATCCCGGCGAGAAAGGCGGCGGTGTCGGCGACGATGAGCGGGGCATCTCCCGCCCGCTCGGCGGCCATCCGGGCGGCAAAGGGACCGTCGGCCAACCCGAAGCGGCCCCCGGGAGCCACCGCCTCGACCGCGGCCACCATCTTGCCGACCAGGGCGTCCTCCGACCCGTAGTAGCCGACCGCCCCGGCGGTGGGCAGGTAGACGAGGCCGGGCGCCGCCATCTCCATGCGGGGCACCAGGTCCTCGACCGCCCGCGCCACCGGTTCGAAGGCGACCGCCTCCGCCCCCGGATCGGACATCAGGGTCACCGCGGTCGGCGCCAGCGCCTCGGCCTGGCGACGACGCATCCCCACCCGGGCCCCCAGGGCGCGGGCGTCGGCGCTGAGGGCGATCACCGTCCCCGAGGCGTCGACCACCTGGATGGGACGACCCGTGGGGGTGTCGGGGCGGCGCAGTGGCCAATCGGGAAACCAGATGCACAGGATGCGCGCCACCCCGGCCGCCTATCCGACGGCGTGGACGGCGAGGTCGAGGGCCGGAGGCGAGACGGGGAAACCCTCATCGACGATCTCGATCGTCCGGGGGATGCCCTGCGCCCCCTTGCCCGACACCCGCAGGGTGAGGCGGCGCTGTACGAGGGCCCCGTGGCCCCGGTCCACCCCCGACCAGACGACGGCATCGGCCTCGACCCGCAGGTGGGCCACCCCGCCGGGGAGATCGCCCCCGAGGGGGCGGAGCACCAGCGCAGACCGCCGGGCCCGGGAGAGGGCACCGAGGCGGCGCAGGTCGGCATCGGAGACCCCCGAGGGGACCTCGGCGTACACGGCAGGGAATCCTTCGATCAGCGCCGCGCTCACCCGGAGCCAGGCGGCTCGTTCCGGGCAGCGGACCACCACCAGGCGATCCGGGGCGATGCCCACCTCCCAGGCCGCCACCGGGCACAACCAGCCGCGCACGTCGACCACGGCGACCATGCCGGTCCTGGAGAACCCGGCGAGCAGCCCGAGGGCGAGTCGAGTCAACCCGGACCCGGGTGGGCCGACCAGGCCGAGCACCCGGCCCGGTTCTGCGGCGATCGTGAAGGGCGCGACGGGGTCGGGCGAGGGTGCGCTCAGGGCGCCGGAGAGGAGGGATGCCCGGTCCAAGGGCACCTCATCCTAATCGAACAGGTGTTCGGTCGTCGACTCGACACCGCGCAAACAGACAGCGGGGCCCCTGGAAGAGGGCCCCGCTGTCGGCGAACTCGGTCTCTTAGAGGCCCGACTCGAACTCGTCCTCGAAGGACACCACCTTGCGGCCCGGCTTCCCCGCGGGAGCCGGGGCGCGCTCGGACGATGCCTGCCGCCCGCCCTCCCGACCGCGATCGCCGGACGAGGGACGCGGTCCCCGATCACGGCCGCGATCGCCGCCGGAACGCGGTTCGCGCGGTTCCCGGGGCTCACGGGGTTCGCGCGGCTCGGAAGCCTCGGCGGTCGGCTCTGAAGCACCATCGCCCGACGCCTCGGCGCCGACCAGATCCAGGCTGACCTTGCCGCGGTCGTCGATCTCGCGCACCACGACCTGGACCTTGTCGCCCAGCGAGTAGACGTCCTCGACCTTGTCGATGCGGCGGCCGCCGCCGATCTTGGAGATGTGCAGCAGGCCGTCGCGACCGGGGAGGATGTTGACGAAGGCACCGAACTTGGTGATGTTGACCACCTCGCCGGTGTACTCCTTGCCGATCTCCGCCTCGGGCGGGAATGCGATGGCCAGCACCCACTCCTTCGCCTTGCGCAGAGCCTCGCCGTCGGCGGCGCCGATGCGAACCGTGCCGTCGTCCTCGATCTCGAGCGTGGCCCCGGTCTCTTCTTCGATCTCGCGGATGATCTTGCCCTTGGGCCCGATCACCTCACCGATCTTGTCCTTGGGCACCACCACCGCCTCGATCCGCGGGGCGTTCGGGTTGAGCTCGGCACGGGGCTTGGCGATCACCTCGTTCATCTTCTCAAGGATGAACAGCCGCGCTTCGCGCGCCTGATCGAGCGCCGCGGCCAGCACCTCGGCCGGCAGGCTCTCGATCTTGGTATCCAACTGCAGAGCGGTGATCACGTCGGCCGTGCCGGCCACCTTGAAGTCCATGTCTCCGAGGGCGTCCTCGGCCCCGAGGATGTCGGTGAGGGTGACGAAACCGTCCTCATGGGCGATGAGACCCATCGCTACTCCCACCACCGGGGCCTTGATGGGCACCCCGGCATCCATCAGCGACAGGCTGGAACCGCACACCGAGGCCATCGACGACGACCCGTTGGACGACAACACCTCGGAAACCAGGCGGAACGCGTAGGGGAACTCGTCGGCAGTCGGGATCACCGGAAGGACCGCCTTCTCGGCGAGGGCCCCGTGGCCGATCTCGCGGCGCTTCGGCCCCCGCATGAACCCGGTCTCCCCGGTGGAGAACGGCGGGAAGTTGTAGTGGTGCATGTACCGCTTGGACTCTTCCTGGCTGATCGTGTCCAGCATCTGCTCCATGCGCAGCATGCCCAGCGTGGTCACATTGAGCACCTGGGTCTCGCCGCGCGAGAAGAGGCCGGAGCCGTGGGCACGAGGCACCACTCCGATCTCCACCGAGATCGGCCGCACGTCACGCACACCGCGGCCGTCGAGGCGTATGCCGTCACGCACCACGCGCTCCCGCATCACCTTCTTGGCGACCTTGCGGAAGGCCCGCTTGGCGGGAGTCTTCTCCTCGGAGTCGTCGCCGATTCCGAGGTCGGCGAGGGTGGCGGCGAGCGCCTCCTCCTCGGCCTTGTTGCGCTCCTGCTTGCCGGCGATCTTGGCGACCTCGACGAGGCGGGGGCGGGCCAGGGGCTCGACCTTGGCGAACAGCTCCTCGGTGTAGTCGGTCACGACGGGCCATTCGACCTCGGCGATCTCCACCTTGGAGGCGAGCTCCAGCTGGCAGTCGATGATCGCCGCCAGGTACTCCTTGGACGCTTCGAGTCCGGCGGTGATGGCCGCCTCGTCGGTGGGCGCCTGACCGTCGGCGATCAGCCGCAAGGCGTTCTCGGTGGCGCCCGCCTCGACCATGGCGATGTCGATGCCGCCGGCGGCATTGCGCTTGCCGGCGAGGGTGAGATCGAACACCGAATCCGCCAGCTGCTCGAAGGTGGGCATGGGGATCCACTCGCCGTGCGAGTACGCCATGCGCACCCCGGCGATCGGGCCCTCGAAGGGGATCGGGCTCACCATCAGCGCCGCCGAGGCGGCGTTGAGGGCGATCACGTCATACGGGTTCGCCTCGTCCACCGAGAGGACGGTGGCGACGACGTGGGTCTCGTTGCGGTAGCCCTCGCGGAACGAGGGACGCAACGGACGATCGATGAGCCGGGCCGACAGGATGGCCCGCTCGGTGGGACGTCCCTCCCGCCGGAAGAACGACCCGGGAATCTTCCCGGCGGCGTACATCCGCTCTTCGAGGTCCACCGTGAGGGGGAAGAAGTCGACTCCCTCCCGGGGGGTTCGCTGGGCGGTGGCGGTGGCGAGCACCTCGGTGGCGCCGACCAATGCGACCACGGCGCCGTCGGCCTGCAAAGCCAACTTGCCCGTGGTCAATATGAGCTCGACCGCACCGATCTTGGTGCGGGCAGATACTTCTGACACGCTCTCTCTCTTCTGTATGGGAGAGCGGGTCGCCAATTACCAGTGGTCACGCCTCAAGTGGAGGGGTGGCAACTAGCAACTGACGAGACACTCTCCGGTGTCTCCGTTCCCCCCGATTTCAGCACGAATGGCAGCCGGAGGGCCGCCTTTCCGTCAGCGACGGAGGCCGAGGCGGGCGATGACCGCGCGGTACCGCTCCACGTCCTGGTTGCGCAGGTAGTCGAGGAGGCGGCGCCGACGACCGACCATCATCAACAGACCTCTCCGGCCGTGATGGTCCTTCACATGGGCCTTCAGGTGCTCGGTGAGATCATTGATTCGTTCGGTGAGCAGCGCGATCTGGACCTCGGATGACCCGGTGTCGGTCGCGTGCGAGCCGAACTCGCCGATGATGGTTTGGGTGTCCTTCATGGGAACGAACCGGGAGCGCTGCCCCCGGCGGACCCGGAGTGTAGGGCGGTGAAAGGTGGGATGCCAACACGACAAGGCCGCTTGCCGCCGCCGGCTGCCGGCAAGAACCGATCCTTTCACACCACCCTCGGGCCGAGGGGGGTATGCAGCGGACCGCGACGGCGGCGCCGCTTGCCCAGCGCCTTGGAGCCGCTCGGCGGTCCGGCCGGCTCCAGCAGGCAGGCCCCCGGGCTGTGCATCTCGGCGACGAGACACCTCGCCACCGCCCGATCACCCAGCACCGCGTCGTGGGCTTCGGCCACCCGGCCGGGAACGCCGAACGGGTTGTGCCACATCTGGTCCCAGAACCCTCTTCCCTCGTCCGGTGCGTCGACCACCCGCAGTCCATCGGGGTGGTCCCCGAAGCTGGTGATCCCCGCCTTCGGGTTGCGCACGACGAGTACCTCTACCCCGGAGGCCTCCCCGAGGTGGTCGCGCTCGTCGTGGCAGTCCCACCAGAGGAAGTCACAGCTCACCGGGTCGTAGCCGCCGTCGTCGGGAATCGACCCGACCATGGTCCCGAGGCTCTGCAGCCATCCCTGGGTCCCAGCAGAGATGGGAGGGTCGAGGAGGAACGCCCCTTCGACGGCGTCGGCGGGCCCGAATGCTCCCTCATCCCAGGCGGCGACGAGCTTGGCGATGGTGGCTCCTCCTTTGGAGAAGCCCACCAGATACAGGGGTCGCCCCTCGGCCGCCAACGCGGCGAGGAAGGCGTTGAGGCCGCGAGCCGCGTCGTCGATCGAGGCGTGCTCGGATGCGGCCACCGGGTCGGACTCGCCGGTGACCAATCGGTAGTCGAAGAACCGGGCATCATCGGGATCCAGTCCCATCAGATCGACGAGCCCGGCGAACGCCGCCTCACCCTGTCCCTGCCCGTGGCCGGGAACGAACACGATCACCGCATCCTCCGGCGGCCGCAGACCGAGCGCCGCCCCGGGGTTCTTGCGCGACAGGACCGCGGCCGCGGCGGCGGCGCCCGCCAGTAACACCGCGGCCTCG
>Ga0154791_109_pt6 | contig 16744 bp, 18 predicted proteins | sample Rifle2008BG16ft_FD_105799 | JGI IMG/M metagenome (GOLD analysis project Ga0154791, IMG submission 105799) | Actinobacteria bacterium RBG_16_68_21
CCGTGCAAAGGCTGGCCGAATCCGACGTCTGTGACGAGATCGTCATGACCGACATCGTCGAGGGGCTTCCCCAGGGCCTGGCACTCGACATGAATCAATCGCGTCCGTTGGAGCGGTATCGCACGAAAGTCACCGGGACCAACGACTACGCCGACACCGCCGGGAGCGACGTGGTGGTGATCACGGCCGGACTCCCTCGCAAGCCGGGAATGAGCCGGATGGATCTGCTCGAGGTGAACGCCCGGATCGTCAAGGATGTCACCGAGGCGATCGCTGCCGCCTCGCCGGAGGCGGTGTTGGTGGTGGTCACCAATCCGCTGGACCACATGACGACGCTGGCCGCCGAGGTGAGCGGCTTTCCTCACCAGCGGGTGATGGGTCAGGCAGGGAATCTCGACAGCGCTCGCTTCGCCCACTTCATCGCCGAGCGCGCCGGTGTCGATGTGCTTGCGGTGGAGGCGCTGACCCTGGGAAGCCACGGAGAGACCATGGTTCCTGTTCCCTCGCAGTGCCGGGTGGGTGGCAAGCCGCTTGCCGATGTCCTCGACGCCGCCACCGTCGACGAGCTGGTTACCCGCACCCGCGACGGTGGGGCGGAGATCGTGGCCTTCCTCAAGACCGGGTCGGCCTACTACGCGCCGTCGGCGGCGGCGGCGAAGATGGTCAAGGCGGTGCTCGGGGACACCGGTGAGGTCATGCCGGTGTGCGCCTGGGTCGACGGCGAGTACGGGGTCTCCGAGGTCTATCTCGGCGTACCCGCCCGGATCGGTGCGGGCGGTGTCACCGAGGTCGTCGAGCTTCCTCTGACCGACGACGAACTCGCCGCGGTGCGCGCCGCCGCCGCGGCGGTCAAGGAGAAGGTGGAGGAGCTCCACAAGCTGGAGTTGTGAGGGTCGCCTCACTCGGCAGCGATTCGCAATTCGTATTTCGTAACTCGTAACTCGTAATTCGCAATGCGCGATACGTAATGAGCCACGAGATCTCGGGCAGGTGTCTTGCGGGCAGCCGGCAGCCGGAGCGGGTAGCCGGTCGCGCCGCTACACCAGCATCTCGGCGAGTTGCTCCTGGGACTCGCGGGCGGCTTCCTGCTGGTGTCGGGCACGATCGCGTGCCGCGATCAGATCCCGCCGCTTCGCCCAGAGGCTGACCACGCCCGCTACGGCGAGCAGACCGCCGAACCAGCAGAGGAGGATGCCGGAGGTGATCTGGATGTCGCCGAGTTCGGCGTTCACGCCGAACTGGGTGAACTGCTGGTGGAGCAGGTCCCAACGCAGCGAGGCCGCCATGGTGATCGTCATGAACCACAGAGCGATCACGGAGTTGATCAAGGTTCGCCACACCGCGAGTTGCACTGGGGGCCGGACGATGACCAGCACTCCGAGCAGACCGAAGATGATGGCGAATACCAGCCAGGAAGGAGCGGCGCGCGATCCGAACAACGGTTTGAGGACGAACAGAATCAGGATGAGGAGACTGGCGACGAACAGGCCGAGTCGGATTCCGAAACGGGCGACACCGGTGATTCGTTCCGACAGTACGAACCGGGCGAGGACAACGCTGACCACGACCGCGCCGAGCAGTGACACCAACGCTCCGCCCGCCCCGCCCAACACGACGGATTTGGCGTTGGTGACGACGGCAGCCACCACCGGGACCAGGGCCGTCAGCCCGACCGCGATCAGGCTGTGGAGCGGGGTCTCCTTGATCCTGCGGGTCACCATCAGCGTCACCAGCACCATCAGCCAGATGGCGGCGAAGAGCACCACCAGGCCCTGGGGAGTCGTGTAGCCGCGGATCGACCAGGGCTCGATCACGAAGCGGTACCTGGGCTGCACGCGCACGTACTCCCAGAGCACGGATTGGGCGGTGATCAGGAGACCGAGCATCGTCAGCACATACGGACGGTTCTTCAGCAAGGCGGACAAGGCCATGGCCTCCCTTGGGCGTGCGGCGACACTGTACACCGCCCCCAACCGACCTGCCCGATCGCAAAAAGACCCTGTCTCCATTGGCTTTGCGCCCGTCAAGGTCGCATATCGTCGTCGGTGGGGGCTAGAGTCACATGATTGTGATTCCCCTTCGAAGGAGGAACGGAATATGAACAAGAAAGAGCTCGGAGACGCCGTAGGGGTGTCTTTCGGTGGCTCGAAGGCGATGGGATCGGCCGCGGTCGACGCCGTCATCAGTGCGATCACTGCCGCACTCGCCAAGGGCGAGAAGGTCCAGATCGCAGGTTTTGGCAACTTCGAGGTGAAGCAGCGGCCGGCGCGTATGGGTCGCAATCCTCGCACCGGGGAGGCGGTTCAGATCAAGGCGAGCAAGGCAGCCACATTCAAGGTGGCCAAGGCTCTCAAGGACATGCTCAACTGATCCGGCTGGATCCAGCACGATGAGGGGCGCCCGACCGGGCGCCCCTCATCGACATCTGCGGCTGTTGCATTCCCGGAAGGGTGGCGGGCTCTCAGTACTCGACGGTGACGCCCGAGGCGGCGTCGGCGAAGCTGTTGAACACGGCCTGATTCATCATGATCTTCGCCATGTTGCCCGCGACCTTCATCTTCCCGGTCATGAAGGCCATCTGGGTGTTCGTGGCGCCCTTACTGATGGCCATGGCCGTCTCGTAGTCGTTGGTGATCGTCGCGTCGGGCTCGGTGGCGTCGCCGGCACCGGCGACCAGCGCTCCGCCCTTGATCGCCAGGAAATAGCGGTTCTCCGCTCCTTCGGGTGCATCGGGAACCTCGAACTGGAGGGTCAGATCGGTGCTGGCGATCGCCTTGCGGAAACCCTCATGCTCGTTCACGGTGTCGTTGAGGGCCTGCAGCCAGTCGTGGGTGAGGAACTTGGCCAACTCCGGCTCCTTTCTGGGGTCGCGTCCGGAGGTTAGCAACGCGGAATCCTGCTCCCTCCGGCCCGCCTCAGGTCGTCTCGATTCCCGCCTCGGCGAGCGCCGCCTCGACATCCCGGCGAACCTCGTCACCGACGGGGCGTAGCGGGCGGCGGGGGAAGCCGCCGATGAGACCGGTCCTACCGGCGGCGTACTTGACCGCGGCGACGCCGTGCTGTTCGATCGATCCGCTGAGACGGACCAGACGATCGTGCGGATCCTGGGAGGCGTCTGTGCCGGCTGCGGCGACGACCTCGGCCACCAGTTCCGGGGCGTAGTTGACCGAAGCGGTGAGCGCCCCATGGACCGGCCCGGTGGCCATCGCCGGGGCAATGGCCACGGATGATCCGGCGAAGGTGAAGAAGCCCGCAGGGGCCTGCGATGCCAGGGTGGCGACCCGGGTGGGATCACCACCGGAGTCCTTCATCCCGGCGATGCCATCGACCCGGGAGAGCCGCAACGCCGTCTCCAGAGGCAGTTCGAGGGCGGTCACCCGAGGAACGGAGTAGAGGAAGATCGGCAGATCGGTCACTCCGGCGAGGTCCTCGTAGAAGCCTTCGATCAGGTCGCTGCGGTGGCGCACCAGCGTGCTCGGCGTCATCACCAACAGGGCATCCGCGCCGGCCCGGGCCGCCTCCCCGGCCATCTCCATGGCGCCTCGCAGGCTCTCGGCGGCGATCCCCACGAGAACGAATGCCTCGGGGGCGGCCCGTCGTGCCACCGCGGCGAGGGCGTGACGCTCACTCGGCTCTAGGTAGGGACCCTCGCCGTTGGAGCCGCCGATCGCCACGCCGGTGACACCGCGAGCCCACAACCTGCCGACGTTGTCGTGATGAGCCGCGAGATCGAGACGGCCCTCCTCTCCGAACGGAGTGATCAGGGCGGGCATGACCCGGGGAGGCGTTCGCATCGACCCAGCGTAGATGTCGCCGGAGCCGGCCGGCCTGCCGGGGCGGACCGTCCTACGTCCGTTGGCCTCTGGCCGCCGGGTGCTCTGTGATGTGTGATAGACAGAGTCGTGGGCAGAACAGTCACATCCTTGTTTCGCCGGGGCGTGCTGGGCCTGGTGCTGGTCGTCACGGCGTGCTCGGGCGGTGCGGCGCTGCAGCTCGACTCGGGGGCCGACGGCTCCGAGGCCACCCTCACCGTCGGGGAGACGATGGAGATCGCCCTTCCCGGCAACCCCACGACCGGGTTCACCTGGGAGGTGATCTCCGTCGATTCGGCGGTGCTGACCCTGACCGGCGATCCATCCTTTCGAGCCGACAGCACGCTGGTGGGCTCGGGGGGGACGATGACGCTGGAATTCGACGCAGTGGCCCCGGGAACGACCACGCTCGAGCTGGTCTACCACCGACCGTTCGAGGATGTTCCTCCCGAGGACGCCTTCAGCCTGACCGTGGTGGTCGTTCCGTGATCGTCTCGTCCTTCGCCGGCGGCAAACTTCGGCCGGAATCGACCGGCTCCATTCCGTGCGCGAGAATGCCGCTCGAGACGCTGGAGGATTGTCGCCGGTGACCACGACCGAACAGGACAAGCCCAGGACGACGGCCTGGCCGCTCGAGTTCTATCGCTCGGCGGTTGGCAAAAAGTGGGTGATGGCGATCACCGGGATCGCCCTGATCGGCTACGTGGTCGCCCACCTCATCGGAAACCTCAAGGTGTATCTCGGCGCCGAGGAGATCAACCAGTACGGCGAGGCGTTGCGTGATCTCGGCGGCCACCTCGCTCCCCGCACCAGCATTCTGTGGCTGCTGCGAGGAGGCCTGGTCGCCGCGTTCGTTCTCCACATCCATGCCGCGTACTCGCTCACCTACACCAACTGGAAGGCGCGAGGAGGGCGTTATCGCGAGCGAGACTACGCAGTCGCCTCATACGCCTCCCGAACCATGCGCTGGACCGGAGGGCTGGTGTTCCTCTTCCTGGCGTTCCACCTGGCCGACCTGACCTGGGGTGTGGGACCGGCCGCCACGGCAGGCTTCATCAGGGGTGACGTCTACGACAACCTGATCCTCAGCATGCAACGGGTACCGGTGGCGGTTCTCTACGGCGTGGCCAACGTGGCGCTGGGATTCCACCTGTTCCACGGGATCTGGAGCCTGTTCCAGAGCCTCGGCTGGAGTCATCCCCGCTTCAACCAGTGGCGCAAGTACCTGGCATACGCGATCACCGGATTCATCGTTGTGGGCAATCTCTCGTTCCCGGTCGCCGTCCAGGCCGGCTGGCTCTCGATCTGACGGAGGTGACCGTGGAGCTCGACGCCAAGATCCCCGCCGGTCCCATCGCCGACAAGTGGGACAGCCACCGCTTCGCCATGCCGCTGGTGGCTCCGCCGCACCGCCGCAGGTTCGATGTGATCGTGATCGGCACCGGGCTCGCCGGTGCCGGAGCCGCCGCCACCCTCGGTGAGCTGGGGTATCGGGTGAAGGTGTTCACGTACAACGACAGCGCTCGTCGGGCGCACAGCATCTCTGCCCAGGGCGGCATCAATGCCGCCAAGAACTACCGCAACGACGGCGACAGCGTGTTCCGGCTCTTCTATGACACCGTCAAGGGCGGCGACTACCGCTCCCGGGAGGCGAACGTCTTCCGCCTCGCCCAACTGAGCAACGACATCATCGACCAGGCGACCGCCCAGGGCGTTCCCTTCGCCCGCGAGTACGGCGGGCTGCTCGCCAACCGTTCCTTCGGGGGAGTACAGGTCGAGCGCACGTTCTACGCCCGGGGGCAGACCGGGCAGCAGCTCCTGCTCGGCGCCTACCAGGCACTCGCCCGGCAGGTGAAGGCGGGGACGGTCGAATCCCATACCCGCAGCGAGATGCTCGACGTCGTGATCATCGATGGCAAGGCCGCCGGGGTGGTGGTGCGGGATCTGGTCACGGGCGAGGTCAGCACCCACTCCGCACATGCCGTAGTCCTGGCGACCGGGGGCTACAGCAACGTCTACTTCCTCTCCACCAATGCCAAGGCGTGCAACGCCACCGCGATCTGGCGGGCGCACCGCAAGGGGGCGCTGTTCGCCAACCCGTGTTTCACCCAGATCCATCCCACCTGCATTCCGCAGAGCGACGAATTCCAATCGAAGCTGACTCTCATGTCCGAGTCGCTGCGCAACGACGGTCGAATCTGGGTGCCGGCCGAAGCCGGCGACACGCGGATGGCCGCGGACATCCCACTCGATCGACGCGACTACTTCCTCGAACGGCGCTATCCGGCATTCGGGAACCTCGTACCCCGCGACGTGGCCTCCCGGGCCGCCAAGAGGGAGGTGGATGAGGGACGCGGGGTGGGCCCCCGCCGCAACGGCGTCTTCCTCGACTTCGCCGATTCCCTCGCACGTTTGGGTCGTCCCGCCATCGAGGAGCGCTACGGCAACCTCTTCGAGATGTATGAGCGGATCACCGGCGAGGATCCATACGTGCGACCGATGCGCATCTACCCCGCTCCCCACTACACGATGGGCGGACTCTGGGTGGACTACGACCTGATGACCACGGTCCCTGGTCTGTACGCCATCGGGGAAGCCAACTTCTCGGATCACGGAGCGAATCGACTCGGGGCGAGTGCGCTGATGCAGGGTCTAGCCGACGGGTACTTCGTGCTCCCGGCGACGATCGCCGGCTACCTGGCCGGCATGCTGGGACGGCCGGCACCCAAGTCGGATCATCCTGCCTTTGCCGACGCGAAGGCCGAGGTGGAGGCGAGGCAGCGGCGGCTTCTCGAGGCCGACGGCAACCGGACGGTCGATTGGTTCCATCGGGAACTGGGCAAGATCGTCTGGGACAACTGCGGGATGGCCCGCAGCGCCGAGGGTCTGCGCGAGGCCTTGCGCGCCATTCCCGCCCTGCGCGAGGAGTTCTACGCCGACGTGAAGGTGCTCGGCGGGGCCGACACCCTCAACCAGTCGCTGGAGAGGGCCGGCCGGGTGGCCGACTTCTTCGAGCTGGCGGAGCTGATGTGCCGCGACGCCCTGGACCGGGAGGAGTCCTGCGGCGGGCACTTCCGCGTCGAGCACCAGACGGAAGAAGGTGAAGCCCTGCGCAACGACGAGGACTACGCCTACGTCTCCGCCTGGGAGTGGCAAGGGCTCACCCGGGAGCCCGCGCTGATCAAGGAGCAGCTTGTCTTCGAGAGCGTGGCGCTGAAGACCAGGAGCTACAAGTAATGGATCTCACGCTGCGGGTGTGGCGGCAGGCGGGACCGGACCGTCCCGGCGCGTTCGAGGAGTACCAGGCCACCGGGATCTCCGAGGACGCCTCGTTCCTCGAGATGCTCGACGTCGTCAACGATCGGCTGACCCTCGAAGGTCGGGAGCCGATCGCATTCGAACACGACTGCCGTGAGGGCATATGCGGCTGCTGCGGAGTGATGATCAACGGGCATCCCCACGGTCCGCAGAAGGGCACCGCAACCTGCCAGCTCCACATGCGCAAGTTCGTCGACGGTGCCCACATCACCATCGAGCCGTGGCGAGCGACCGGGTTCCCGATCATCAAGGATCTGGTGGTCGACCGTTCCGCCCTCGACCGCATCATCTCCGCCGGCGGCTACATAGGCGCCGACGTCGGCGGCGCCCCCGACGCCAATCTGACCCCCATTCCCAAAGACGTCGCCGAGGCGGCGATGGATGCCGCGGCCTGCATCGGGTGCGGGGCGTGCGTTGCTGCTTGCCCCAACAGCGCCGCCCAACTGTTCACCGCCGCCAAGGTGGCTCACCTCAACCTGTTGCCCCAGGGTCAGCCGGAGCGGTGGTCCCGGGTGACGGCGATGGTCGATGAGATGGAGCGGTTCTTCGGGTCGTGCACCAACCACGGCGAGTGCGAGGATGCCTGCCCGAAGTCGATCTCCATCGACTTCATCGCCCTGATGAACCGGGACTACGTCCGGGCGAAGTGGCGGGATCGGGCGATGGTGGCGCGGCGGTAGACAGCGCTGCCTGGTGCCCGCTATCCGCAAGCGCAAGAACGTCTCCCGTCTCCCGTCTCCCGCAAGATGATGGCCCTGGGGCACTGCGGGTGACGGGCGACGACTCTAGCGGCCGACCTCTGGTCGGCCGCTGCGCGCGGTGCGCGCGAGAGTTGTCCCCAGAGGGCACAACAACTCCAATGACTACTGGAAGATTGCCCTTTGACTGCGCGCGCTCCGCGCGTAATAATGACATCGGTGTAATTCACCCCGATGACAGGGGACGTCATGCTCGAAGATCTGCGGAAGGCGCTGAAGACCGGCGACGATCTCGCCTGGCAGGACGACGCCAACTGCCGGGGCGCGAACGCCGACCTGTTCTTCCCCGAGCGGGGGGCATCGACTCGTACCGCCAAGGCGATTTGCCGGGAGTGCCAGGTGCGGGCCGAGTGTCTCGAGTTCGCCATCGTGACCGGTGAGAAGTTCGGGATCTGGGGCGGAATGTCGGAAAGGGAGCGCCGCCGGGTGCGCCGCGACCGCCAGGTCGCCGCTGCCCGCAGAGCGAGCTGACTCCGGACCCTGAGACGGGAGGCTCGTCCGAGCCGGGACGCCACGATCCGTACAATGGCCTCCCGAACTGGGAGGGGATCTTGGCCTACGTGATTCTGGTTGCCGTGATCGTGGCGATCACCGCCGTCATCGTCGTGGCGAGTCGTCGGCGGCGGGGCGCTCCGTCTGGCCAGGTCATACCGCCCGCCGGCCGTCCCGGCGCCCTTCGGCCGGCGGTCGCCGAATTCCACGTGACCGGCGGGGATGCGCTGGTCCACTTCGAGGTGCCGCTGTCCCAGGGGGATGTCGACGAGCACATTGCATCGCTCCTCGGACACGAGGCCATCGAGGTGGTGCGCGAGAAGCGACACACTCTTCCGATCGACGATGTGCATCGAGTCGTCGCTCTGGGTCGACGCAACGGAGCGTGGGTCGTAGTGACCACCATCGGGCTGGACACGCCGGGCACCCTTCCGCCGCCGGTGGCACCCGAGCACATCCCCCACGCTTCCCGCGTCGAGTTCGACGTGTTCGACCACTTCGCCGCCCTTCCCGAGCAAAGCCCCGTGGCCGATGTGCGCGGTGCGGAAACGCTCGGCTCATTCATGGAGGAGATGAGCCTGCCGGGGCGTGCCGCCGCCAGACTGCGTGCGCAGGGAATCGCCCCGGAGAGCGCGGCGGCTCCTGAGGTGGCCCTGGGGCTGATGAGAGCAGCCGGGTACACCCTGGAGGAGATCGCTCCGGACACTTATCTGGGCCACGGCGCCGGCCAGAAGACCTTCGTGCGGGTCGTCCCCCACGGCAAAGGCCATCATCCCGAACTCGGTGAGCAGGACATCAGGCGCTTTGTGATGGACTTCGGGTCCTCGGGGGCGTCGCGAGGCCTTCTGATCACGGAGAAGTACTCGCCGTTCGAGATCTACGAGCGAGAGCGCCGCGACCCGCGGATCCGTTTCGTCACCCGGGAACGCCTGCAGGGCTTCATCGACGCGCTTGCCCTGAACTGACTCGCCGGCATGCGGCATCGGATCGCGGCGAGCGCTCACGGCGGAACTCCGGCGAATCTCCGGTCGTTAGCAGGAGTAGCGGATGCCTGACGACACCATCCCCTCTTGGGAGGACGTCGCCCGGCTTCACGGCCGCACGATCTACAACTTCGCCTATCGACTCACGGGGAATGCTGATGAGGCACACGACCTGGTCCAAGAGGTGCTGCTGCGTGTCCGCAAGGGTCTGCAGGCCTACACCCCCGGATCGTTCGAGGGTTGGCTGTGGCGCATCACCCGCAACGCCTTTCTCGACGAGGTCCGCAGGAGGAAACGGCGGCCAACGGTCCCCCTCCCCGACGGTGACCATGACGGAACCGGATCGACGCCGGCGCCCGAGGAGGTACTGGCCGCCGTCCGGCTCAGCGAGGATGTCCAGGCCGCGTTACTTGCCCTCCCGTACGAATTCCGCGAGGCGGTGGTCCTCTGCGACGTCGTCGGACTCTCCTACGAGGACATCGCCGCGGCGGCGGACGTGCCGATCGGTACCGTTCGCAGTCGCATCCATCGGGGTCGGCGCATGTTGAAGGAGCTGCTCGAATGAGCCATTGGGGAGATCGTCTCGGGGCCTATCTCGACGGCGAGGTCGATGAGCAGACCCGCACCCTGATCGCCGAGCACCTCACGGGCTGCGGTGTCTGTCGGAGCGAGCTCGCGGACATCTCCTGGGCGCGCTCGGTAGTGCGCGACCTGCCGATCATCGAGCTCCCTCCGGGGATCGTCCCCGGAGTATTCGCCTCTCGGCGAAGACGGCGCCGCGCCTTCCGACCGGCGTGGGCGTGGGCCGCCTCGGCGGTCACCGCCGCGGCGCTGACCCTGGGTCTGGTGATCGCGCCGGGACAGGCGGACTCGACGTTCGAACTCGGCAGCCTGGTGGATCGGCACGTCGCCCGGGTCGTGCTCGATCCTGGCATCAGTGCGATCCGCGGACCGGTGAGCGGGCCATGAGGAAGCGGGCGATCGCACTGACCATCGTCGCGTTCACCCTGTGGGGTGGGGCGACGGCCCGCGCCGATGACGAGCTGCAGCAGTACCTGGAGCAGGCCGCGGTTGCCGAATTCCACGCCACCGGGATCGTCATGTCCTCGTGGGGGACCGAATCGGTGGCCGCCATGTATGAGATCACCCGCAGCCATGGCATGTCCATGGTCCGCGGACCGGCCGGCGATCTCATGGTCGTCGACGGTCTCACCGCGGTCGGCTCCGCCGAGGGGTGGTATGCGGTCGAAGTGGGGGAGGCGGCCGACTGGGTACTCGCCGACCGCTACACCCTGGGCGCGCCGATGCCCACGACCCGGCTCGGCCGCCCGGCGAGTGAACTCATGGTCTTCGAGGACGGGACACCCCGTCTACGACTGATCGTCGACGACGCCAGCCGGGTCCCGCTGCTCACCGAGGTGCTCGACGGCGACGGTCGCGTGTTCCGCGTCGCCACGCTCATCGACTTTGCTCCCGAGCAGCCTGCTGCGCCGGCGCGTCCTCAGTCGTACGGGTCGCATCACATGGTGATGCCGATGGCGGAATACTCGGGACTCCCCGGGATCCTTGCCGGGTACCGGCTCACCGACACCTACGGCGATCCCAACGGGATCGTCCAGGGCTACTACTCGGACGGGTTGTTCTCGTTCAGCGTGTTCGAATCGAAGCGGGGAGGGACTCCCGGAGCCTTCGCCGATGCGGCGGCGTTCACGGTCGATGGTTCGGCCTACCGCCGTTTGGTTACCCCGTCATACGCCTGGGTGCAGTGGCACGCCCCCGATCGGTCGTACGTTCTCGTCGGTGACCTGCCTCCGGACCATCTCGCTGCGGTCCTCGTCGAGTTGCCCCGGCCGGGGGACCGGGGGCTCTTCGTGAGGCTGTGGCGGAGGTTGTTCGGGTGAGCGGGCAGCGGGCAGCTACTCCCGTAGCTTCAGCCGGTACCCCACCCCGCGGACCGTCTCGATGGTCGGGGCATCCGGATCGGATTCGAGCCGGCGGCGCAGGCGGCGGATGTGCTGATCGAGCGTGCGGGTGTCGCCGATCCAGGTGTAGCCCCAAACCTTGTCGAGAAACTCCTCGCGGGGCACCACCCGCCCCGGCTGTTCCATGAGCAGCGCCATCACCTCGAACTCCTTCTTGGGGAGATCCTGATCGCCGTGCGTGAGGCGCAGGCGGAGGGTGGAGTGGTCGAGGGTGGCGCTGCCCATCGTCACGGTCTCCCGATCCGGGACGATCGCGCCGCGACGGGTGGCGGCGCGTACCCGGGCGATCAACTCGCGCACCGAGTACGGCTTGGTCAGGTAGTCGTCCGCTCCCAACTCCAGGGCGGCCACGATATCCGCCTCGGCGTCCTTGGCGCTCACCACGATCACCGGCACCGCCGAGTCGCGGCGGATGGCCCGCAGCACGTCGAGTCCGGAGAGACCGGGGAGCATCAGATCGAGGAGGACGACGTCGGGGCGGTCGTCTCGGAAGGCTTCCAGGCCGGTCTTGCCGTCACCGGCGGAGCCCACGTCGTAGCCCTCCCTGGTGAGGGAGATCCGCAGCGCCTCCACGAACGATGGCTCGTCCTCGACTATGAGCACCCTCATCGGGATCCACTCCATACCGGGAGGGTGACCGTGAACTTCGACCCCTCTCCGTCCACGCTTTCCACGGTGACGTCCCCCCGATGGTTGCGAGCCACGTGGCGCACGATGGATAGCCCGAGACCGGTACCGCCGGTGGCGCGGCTACGCGCCCGATCGACCCGATAGAACCGCTCGAAGATGCGATCGAGGTGAGCGGCCGGAATGCCGATCCCGTGGTCGATCACCGCGAGCACCATCTGATCACCCTCCACGCGCGCTTCCACACTCACCTTTGGTCTTACGTTCGGATCGCGCACGAAGGAGTACTTGACGGCGTTCTCCACGAGGTTGGAGACCATGGTCCTGAGCTGACGGGAGTCACCGGCGACACGCAGTTCCGGGGGAATCGGAGTCACTTCGATGTCGACATCGGCGGTTCCGTCCACCTCGTCGACCGCGTCGGCAACGATCGCGGCGATCGAGACCGGCTCGTCATGGGCCTCGAGCGCCTCCGCCTGAGAGAGGTCGAGGATGTCGTCGATCAGTCTGCCCAGTCGGGTCGCCTCGGCGCGCAGGCGCTCCGCCAGCGAGGCGGCGACGGTGGGATCATCGAGGCTGTCGGAGAGGGTCTCGGCGAGCACGGCCAGCGCTCCCAGAGGAGTCTTCAGTTCGTGCCCGACGTTGGCGACGAAGTCGCGCCGCATCGCCGCCACCTTGCGGGCATCTGTTACGTCGTCGACGAAGGCGACCGCTCCTACGCTCTCCACGCCGAAGTCGAGGGGGATGGCAGACACCTCGAGGCTGCTGCGTATCGGGGTGTACAACTCCACCTCGGTCGAGGTGGAGTTTCGGCGCAGGATCGCCTGCTCTATCGCTTCCCGGATCCGGGCTTCGGCGATCGCCTCACCGACCCGGGCGCCGAGGAATTGCCCGGCGGCGGCGTTGGTGGTGACCACCAGCCCGTGATCGTCGGTGACGACGATGCCGAGTGGAGCGGCCTGCACCGCGCCGGCAAGTCGCGCTCGTTCCCGCTGTGCCGCCGCGGTGGATCGCTCCAGGCTCCCCAGCGACTCGTCGAGCGCCGCAGCCCGCCTCCACGATCGATCCGGTAGTCCTCCGCCGATCCTGCTGATGGCGGCCTCGATGGCGCGGGCATGACGCCTGTTGCGCAGGATCGCCCAGGCAGCCATCAGACCGAGCACGAGCACGACGCCGGCGAGCACCACCGCGGTGAGATCCACCAGCCGAGGATAGGTCGACCGAAATGTCCCCTCGGAGAAGTTCACCCTCGATTCACACTGGGGACCCATAGCGGTCACCGGCGCCTCATACGGTCTCGCTGCGGCCCGGAGTCGTGTCCGCATGGCGAGTGGCCGAACCAACACAGGAGGAATCAAAGACATGATTCGGAAGACCGCCAGGATGGTCGCGCTGGCGCTTGTCCTCGCGCTAGCAGCCGTCGCTTGTGGCGACGACGCCACGACCACGACGGCAGCGGGAGCAACGACGACCGCCTCCACCGGTGGCGATGGTGGCCTCTCCGGCCAGATCACGGTCTCGGGGTCGTCGACGGTGGAGCCGATCACCGCCCGGGTGGCCGAGGCGTTCGACGACGCCAACCCCGATGTGCGCATCAGCGTCGACGGGCCGGGCACGTCGGACGGTTTCGTGCTCTTCTGCAACGGAGAAACCGACATCTCGGATGCGTCGCGCGCCATCAAAGACGCCGAGGTCGAAGCCTGCGCCGCCAACGGCATCGAGGTGATCGAAATCAAGGTGGCCATCGACGGCCTGTCGGTGCTGACGTCTCAGGCCAATACCGGCGCGTCCTGCCTCGACTTCGGCGATCTCTACGCGTTACTCGGGTCGGAGTCGGTTGGGTTCGACAGCTGGTCGGATGCCAACGCCCTCGCGGGCGAACTGGCAGCGGCGGGCCTCGGAGCGTCGCACGCTCCCTATCCAGATGCCCCGCTGGTGATCACCGCCCCCGGTGAGGAATCGGGGACGTTCGACTCGTTCATCGAGCTGGTGCTCGCCGGGGTCGCCGAGGGACGAGGCACCGATGAGAACCCGCGCATCGACTACGTGGCGTCCCCCAACGACAACGTGATCATCGAAGGGATCGCCGGCAACGGCACCTCGCTGGGGTGGGTCGGGTACGCGTTCTTCGTCGAGAATCAGGACGTCGTCAAGGCTCTGGAGGTCGACGGTGGGGACGGGTGTGTCGCACCGACGCCGCAGACGATCGCCAGTTTCGAGTACCCGATCTCGCGCCCGCTGTTCATCTACGTGAACAAGGCGGCCGCCGAGGCCAGCCCGGCGGTGGCGGCGTTCGTCGATTTCTACATGGGCGAGGCCGGCCTCGCCGCAGTCGACGATGCCGGGTACGTGCGGCTGACCGATGAGGAGTGGGGCTTCTGGACGGCGAATTGGCAGAGCCGCACCATCGGCAAGGTCGATTGACAGGACCTGATTGTCGGCTCACCGACACGACGAAGGGGGGCGGATCGGACGGGGTAATGTCCGCTTCGCCCCCCTTCCCCAACGAGGCGGGTCGCTCGGCCCGGCCAGGCAGATGGAAACGCACGGAGAAGAATCCGCCATGCAGACGATCGAGGAGCAGCTGCGAGGGGTTCCCGCACGGATCCGCCGGGAACGGTGGATCAGGCGGATCTTCTTCGGGGCTGCGGCAACCTCGGTGGTGATCAGCGTGGCGATCGTGGCCTCGCTCGTCGGGGAGGCGTGGACGTTCATCAGCAACGTGGACCTCCCCTCGTTGCGTTCGATCGGTTGGTTCCCGCGGCGGGGGTTGTACGACATCTCCACCCTGTTTGCCGGCACGATCCTCGTCGCCGGCATCGCCATGTTGGTGGCGGCACCCCTCGGGCTCGGCTCGGCCCTCTATTTGTCGGAGTACGCCTCCTCACGTACCCGGCGTCTGCTCAAGCCGGTGATCGAGGTGCTCGCCGGCATCCCCAGCGTCGTGCTCGGCTTCTTCGCTCTGACCTTCATCACACCGACCGTCCTGAAGTCGGTGTTCGGTGACGCGGTTGGCGGCTTCAACATGCTTGCTGCCGGGATCGGGGTCGGGATCCTCACCATTCCCCTGGTCGCTTCGGTCACCGAGGACGCTCTGCGGGCCGTTCCACGCGTCCTCCGCGAGGCCTCGTACGGTCTCGGTGCCAGTCGGATGACCACCAGTGTGCGGGTTGTCGTGCCCGCCGCGGTCTCGGGGGTGGTGGCGTCGTTGATTCTGGCGTTCTCCAGGGCCGTCGGAGAGACGATGGTGGTCGCCATCGCCGCGGGAGCGACCGGTGGGTCGCTCTTTTCGTGGGACCCGTTGACAAATGGCCAGACGATGACCGCAGCAATGGCCGCTCTGGCGATCGGTTCTGACCGAGTTCGTGGTGACGACTACGCCTTCCAGAGCCTGTTCTTCCTCGGGCTGCTCCTCTTCGGGGTCACGCTGATCCTCAATGTGATCTCGGAGCGTTTCGTGCGCCGGGTGAGGCAGAAGTACTGACATGAACGCAGCGGCGATGCGTACCGCCCCCGACTCCGTTGCCCGGGCATTGACCACAAGGCGCCGGGATATCAAGAACACCCTCTTCACGGTGGTGCTCCTCGGGTCACTCGTCGTGGCGATGGCGATCCTGGGCACGTTGTTGTTCACCGTGATCAGCGGCAGCCTCCCGGTGTGGCGGTCGCGAGGGGTCGGGGAATTCGTGGGCTCGCAGATGTCGGCAGACCCGGAGGTGGCAGGCATCTGGCAGGCGTTCTACGGCTCCCTCCTGCTGATGGTCTTCACCGCCGTCATCGCCCTCCCCACCGGCATAGCCTCCGCCATCTATCTCGAGGAGTACGCGTCGGACACCCGCTTCACCCGGATCGTCAACGCCAACATCCGCAATCTGGCGGGCGTCCCATCCATCGTCTACGGGCTCCTCGGGCTCGCCCTGTTCGTCAAGCTGCTCGGGGGAATCACCGGTCCCGATGTCCACGGGCGCAGTGTGATTGCCGGGGGCCTCACCCTGGGGTTGTTGGTACTGCCGATCGTCATCATCACGACGGCCGAGGCGCTCAGGGCGGTGCCGACATCGATTCGCGAAGGTGCGGTCGGGGTGGGCGCCACACCGTGGCAGACGATCCGGCACCACGTCCTCCCGGTGGCCGCGCCCGGGGTCCTCACCGGGACGATCCTCTCCCTGGGGAGAGCGTTCGGTGAGGCGGCGCCGCTTCTCCTCGTCGGTGGAATCACCACCTTCTTCAGCACCGGCGACTCGAATCTCATCGAGACGCTGCAGGGTCGATTCAGTGCCATGCCGGTGCTCGTGTTTTCGTGGTCCCGGCTGCCCCAAGAGGGTTTCCGCGCCCTCACCGCGGCGTTGATAGTGGTGATGCTGATCGTCCTCCTCCTCATCAACGGTACGGCGATATTCCTTCGCAACCGTTTCGAGAAAAGTGTGCGCACGTGAACGACGAGCCCTTGTCCGAGACCACAGTGGATTCGGGTGCCACCGCGTCGCCGCGGGTCCGAATCGATGTCGCCTCCGACCAGGCTCGCACGACGGGCGCCACCCTCTTCTCCCTCCGGCAGGTCGCGGTCGACTACGGGGACTTCCGTGCGGTGAACGACATCACTCTCGACGTTCCCAGCAACGAGATCACCGCCCTCATCGGACCGTCAGGTTGCGGCAAGACGACGGTATTGCGATGCCTCAATCGGATGAACGATCTCATCGAGTCGGCGCGGGTGCACGGCTCGATCCTCTACCACGGCGTCGACCTCTACGGTCCGCACATCGACCCGG
>Ga0154791_122_pt1 | contig 16645 bp, 15 predicted proteins | sample Rifle2008BG16ft_FD_105799 | JGI IMG/M metagenome (GOLD analysis project Ga0154791, IMG submission 105799) | Actinobacteria bacterium RBG_16_68_21
GATCTGATCGCCTACTACGCCGCGGTCGCGCCCCTCCTCCTTCCCCATCTGCGGGACCGGGCGATCGTCCTCGCCCGGTTTCCAGACGGAGCCGACGGAGAGTGGTTCTACGAGAAGCAGGCTCCGGCACACAAGCCCGCCTGGCTGCCCACCGCGCCGCTGTGGTCGGGTCATCGCGGGGACATCATCGAGTTCGTCACCGCTCCGGACGTCGAGTCGCTGATGTGGATCGCCAACCTCGGGGCCATCGAGATCCATCCGTGGCTGAGCCGGGTCGCCACTGCCGACTCTCCGGATTTCGCGATCTTCGACCTCGATCCGGCCGAGGGAGCCACCTGGGATCAGGTGGTGACGGTCGCCGAGGTGATCAGGGTCGCCCTGGAGCGTCTCGGGCTGGTCGGGTACCCCAAGACGTCGGGTGCCACCGGATTGCACATCTACGTCCCGATCGATGCCCGCTACCCGTACGACCGCGTCCGCCGATTCGTGGAGACGATCGGCCGGCTGGTCGTGGGCGCCGATCCGTCACTGGCGACGATGGAATGGGACATCCCCCGGCGAGCGGGCAAGGTCTTCATCGACCACAACCAGAACGTCGCCGGCAAGACCATCGCCTCGGTCTACTCCGTGCGCCCCCGTCCCGGAGCCCCGGTGTCGACGCCGTTGTTGTGGCCAGAGGTGGCGGAGGTCGATCCGGGTGACTTCACCATCGGGACGCTGTGGGAGAGAGTGGCCCGCCACGGTGATCTGTTCGCCCCGGTGCTGCGGGGAGGCCAGCGGTTGGAGCAAGTAGAGGTTTCGTTGGGGATTGCCTAGTCCGTCGTCCGTCGCCCGTCGCCCGTTGTGGCCGGGCCCGTCCAACGTCGAAGGTCCAAGGTCTAAGGTCGCACCTCGGTCCTCAGCGACCTGCCCCTTCCTCCCCGACCTCCACCTTCATCCCCGCCGAACTCCAGTCGCTCCATGATCCCGCGTAGAGGACCGGCTCGGGGAACCCGGCCAGCTTCATGGCGAGGATGTCGTGGCAGGCGGTGACCCCGCTCCCGCAGTAGACGACGGTGTCGGTCGCCGGGCTCACCCCGGCGCCCTGGTATCGGGCGGAGAGCATGCGGGGTGGTAGGAACCGCAGGTCGCCAGCCAGGTTCTCGGCGTATGGGACGTTGTGCGCCGAGGGAATGTGCCCGGCGGCCGGGTCCACCGGCTCGAGCTCCCCGCGATACCGTTCGGCCGCGCGGGCATCGACCAGCGTCACCTCGCCGAGCCTGTCGGCCAGATTGCCACGATCGATCGACCGCGTCAGCGGCGGCCTCACGATCATCGTCCTCGGAACCCTCGCCGGAATCGCCGTCTCCAGCTCCCCGCCCGATGCCTGCCAACCCTGGATGCCACCGTCGAGAATCGCCACCGCCTCGTGCCCGATGTCGCGCAGCATCCACCAGAGACGGGCGGCAATGGCGCCACCGACGTCGTCGTAGGCGACCACCAACTGGTCGCCGCCGAAACCGAGAAGTCCGATGGTGGCGGCGAAGACCTTGCGGGAGGGAAGAGGGTGGCGTCCCGGACCCGGGTGGGAGGTGAGATGTTCCTCGAGATCGACGAAGACCGCCCCGGGGAGGTGGCCGCTGCGGTACTGATCCCGGCCTCGCTCGGGCTCACCCAGGTACCAGCGGACATCGGCGATGGCTACTGAAGGATCGTCGAGTACCGCGGTGAGGGCGTCGGCGCCGATCAACGGTTCGGTCATCGGGGCGCGGGGGGACGCTGGGGCCGCAGCGAGCGGGGGGCGGCGGCGGCTTCCCAGGGCCGGGCGAGAACGTGCCAGGACAGGATCAGGGCGTGGACGGGGACGGCGACGTCTGCTTCGACGATCATCCGGTTGTAAGACCACAGCGTTCCGGCGAGCCGGGCCACCGGATGTCCCCCGATTCGAAGCGACCAACGCCGCGGCATCGGATCTGAAGTCAGGTCGTAGGCGAACCCGGTGCCGGTGACGGCCCAGCGCCGGCCCCACCACGACTCGCGGGCGATCCGGGCGTTGTGGTTGTCCCCGGTGGCGACGACGGTTCCCCATCCCTCCGGCCGGATCTCGAGCACCGTGCCGTCTCCGAGCGTGGCGAGAGACGTGTGGGTGGAAGGGATGCGCCGCAGGCGAGCGAGCACTCCATCGGATCCGGTCATCACCCACACGTTGGAGAAGATCCGGCTCTTGAATCGAACCTCGCCGGTCACCGAAGAGCGAAACAGCCGCCGCGATGTCACGACGTCGAGGGTAGTGATCAGTCGGCCGGCGCGGTCGGCAGGTGCAGCACGTACCAGGCGGCCCACGCCCAGATGAGCACCATGGCGGCACGCCATGGGAGGTTGGGCAGCACCCAGCCGATGGAGTAGATGAACGCCGCGCTCATCGACGCGACCGCAATGACCTTGGTGCGCATCGGGATACCGCGCCCATTCTGGAAATCACTTATGAAGCGGCCGAATCGGGGGTGTTTCACCAGCCACCGGTGCATCCGCTCCGAAGAGCGGGCGAACAGGAAGGCGGCCAGGAGCAGGGGTCCGGTGGTGGGGATCAGGGGCAGGAACACCCCGACGATCCCGATCACCAGGAAGGCGGTTCCGAGGATGAAGTACAGCGGCCGCAGCCACGGACGAATCGTCGGACGGGCGACTGCCTCCTGCATGGGAGCGAGAATATCGATCGGGTTGCCGACGGGAAGTCGGAGGAGAACCCCGCTGCGCTCGGCCGCTCACCGCACCGGCTTCCGGCTGCCCGCTACCCGAAGGAGTCGCGACGCGAGTGATCGACCATTTCTTGCGGGCAGCGGGTCGCGGGCAGCGGGTCGCGGGTTCTACCCCACCCCCGGGACGAACCTGCCCGTCGTCTCCCGGTACTGATCGTACCCGGGGAAGCCGGCGACGAGGTGGCGCTCCTCCCATCGGGATTTCCCTGCAAACAGGACGATCAGCGCGCCGGCGAGGACCGCGGCCACCACCGAGCGGGCCATCCAGGCGACGCCGGCCATGCCCACCATGACCGCCGAGTACATCGGATGGCGCACCCACCGGTAGGGCCCGTGGGTGACCAACTCCACCCGGCCGTTGGGGAGCGGCAGAGCGGTCAGTCCGGCACCCAGCCATTTGGCCGCCCACAACCCGAGCGCGCCGGCGAGGGCGATCAGCATCCAGGCCGCGGCATGAGCGATCGGGGGGAGCGGCCAGTCACTGCGTTCCGGGACGAGCACCACCCCGGCGATGAGGGCGGCCTGGATCGCGACGAAGGCGTAGGCAACGGTCCGGTCGCGGGGCGAGTGCGTCATTGCGATGAGTATCGCGGACGGCGGGCGGTGAGGTCGGGTCCCATGGCTGCTCCCGGCCGACGAGACGATGAACGATGAGCGAGATCCCGCTGGAGCGGCTCCTGCTGGAAACTGGAAACCCTCTTGCTGGTGACTGGTGACGGGCGACTCTCCAGCCGGCAGCCGGCAGCGGGTAGCGTCCTCTCATGCGCCTCCATCTGCTCGACGGCACCTATGAGCTGTTCCGGTCGTACTTCGGGGCACCGGCGCGCAGTGGCCCCGATGGGCGGGAGATCGGTGCCGTCCACGGGATCATGGCGAGCACACTGGCGCTGCTCGCCGACGACGTCACCCACCTCGGCGTGGCGTTCGACACGGTGATCCGCTCATTCCGCAACGATCTCTATGACGGCTACAAGTCGGAGGCGGGCGTGCCCGAGGAGCTGCTCGCCCAGTTCCCCATTGCCGAGGAGGGCCTCGAGTCGATGGGGGTGACCGTGTGGCGCATGGTGGAGTACGAGGCCGACGATGCCCTGGCCTCGGCGGTGGCGCGATTCGGTGGCGGGTTCGACCAGGTGGTGGTGATGTCGCCCGACAAGGATCTCGCCCAGTGCGTCGTCGGCGACAGGGTGGTCGGGTTCGACCGACGCAGGGGCGCCTTTATCGACGAAGCCGGGGTGATCGACAAGTTCGGCGTGCGTCCCGAGTCGATCCCCGACTACCTCGGCCTGGTCGGCGACTCGTCGGACGGCTTTCCCGGCGTGCCCGGCTGGGGTGCCAAGTCGGCTTCGCTGGTCCTCGCCGAGTATCACCACATCGAACAGATTCCCCTCGACGCCTCCTTGTGGGCTCCGCAGGTACGAGGGGCGGAACGGCTTGTGGGCGCCCTGCGCGACCACATCGCCGACGCTCTCCTGTTCCGCTTCCTCGCCGTCCTCCGCCGCGACGTCCCCCTTCCGCAGACCACCGCCGACGAGCTGCGGTGGCGCGGCGTGCCCCGGGACCCTTTCGAGGAGTTCTGCACTCGCTACGGGTTCGACTCCCTGGTGGGACGACCGAAGGTGTGGCGGTAGGCCGAGTTGCACTCGGGGCCGCTACCGGCTGCCAGCTACCGGCTACCGGCAAGATGTCCGAGGGAGCTGCGACTCATTTGCGGGCAGGCGGGCAGCGGGAAGCGGGCAGCGGTTCTACCCCAACTCCCGCAGCGCAGCCCGCGCCGCGTGCCAACCGCACATGCCGTGTACGCCGGCTCCCGGCGGGGTCGACGACGAGCAGATGAAGGCGCCGCGGCCCGCCTTGTAGGGGCGAAACAACGAGGGACGCGCCATGAGACCACGTACCGACAGCGCCCCACCGGTGATGTCCCCGCCGACCAGGTTGGCGTTGTCGGCCTCGAGCTCGGCCGGTCCCCGGGCGCTGACCGCGACCACTCGGTCCCGGAACCCCGGGGCGAACCGTTCGAACTGGTCGAAGATCCGCTCGGTCATGTTCAACCGCGACCGGGCCGGCACGTGGCAGTAGGCCCACAGGACATGAGTTCCCTGCGGCGCTCGTCCCGGGTCGGCCACGAGCGGCTGTGAGGAGATCACGAATGGTCGCTCCGGGTGTTCGCCGGCGGCGACGGCGCGCTCGGCGGCGGTGATCTCCTCGTAGGTACCGCCCACGTGAACCGTGCCCGCCAGGCGGCACGAGGCGTTTGCCCACGGGATCGGGCCGTCGAGCGCCACGTCCAGCTTGAAGACGCCAGGACCATGGCGGAAGCGGCGGTAGGCGCGACGGGAGTACCGGGAGAGACGGTCGCCGAGGATCGCCGCCGCCGCCGCCGGGCCGGTGTCGAAGACGATGACGCGGGCCTCGGGAAGATCCGACCAGGTGGTAACCGTCGCATCTGTGCGGATCTCGCCGCCGAGCGAAACGAGGTGGGCGGCCATCGCCTCGGTGATCGCCCCGCTGCCCCCGACCGCCACCGGCCAGCCGACGGTGTGTGCCGCCGCACCGAGGGTGAGGGCTACCCCCGCCGTTCCCACGGTGCTCAGCGGGGCGGCGGCGTGGGCAGCGATGCCGGCGACCAGGGCGCGGCCTTCCGGCGTGCTGAAACGTCGCACCAGCATCGTCGCCGGTTGCAGTGCCAGGCGGCCGAAGCGGGCACCGGCTATCGGCGTGCGCAACGCGGCGAGTGGGGCCGCCAGGGCGAGTCGCACCGAGTCGTTCCAGCGAGCGGCGACCGATCCGAAAGTGGCGCGCCAGGGCGCACCGTCGGATCCGAGCCCGTCAACGGTCTCGTCCAGGTCGCGGGTGAGCACACCGGCCCGACCACCGTCGAGGGGGTGTGCCATCGCCACCGGGGGGTGAGCCCAGGCGAGTCCGTGTTGGGAGAGGGGGAGCGCCGATAGGACAGGGGAGCCGATGCCGAGGGGATGCACCGCGGAGCAGACGTCATGACGGATGCCGGGGAGGGTGAGCTCGGCGGTGCGGGCCCCGCCCCCCACGGTCGGGCCGGCTTCGAGGACCATGACCCGCTTTCCGGCGGATGCCAGGGTGATGGCAGCGGTCAGCCCGTTGGGACCCCCGCCGACGATCACTGCGTCGAGCATGGTCCGGAGGCTAGGCGGAGCGGCTTGGGGGCTTGGGCATGGGAAGCTCTTCGCCGGCCGCCCGCCGCAGCGCCACTCGTGCCGGGAGGATGAGACGAAAACGGCGGGGCAGATAGGGGCGGACTCGCTTGAGCATCCGCATATTGGTGTCGAGCAGCCATCCCTGGCGGTCCGTCCACTGGTATCCGTAGAGGGCGCGGACCGGGCCGGGGAGGGTCCCCATGGCGGCAAACGAGATGAACTTCCAGATCGGCTTCAAGTGGAGCGGTACCGGCTCTCCCCGCACCAGGTCGGCGACCTCGCTGGCCACGTCGGTGAGCATGAGTCGGTCGGAGTGCACCACGCCGGCGATGTAGTCGGTCAATCCCTGGTACGTGGCCGGTACGCGATCGCGCGAGAGCAGCACCAACTCGGCGGCCACCAGATTCTCCTCGTGGAACCGCTGCTTCTGGGTATCGGTCAGCGGTCTGACCGTCCGCTCGTAGAAGAGCACCGTGCTCTCTTCGAGGCAGGCGTGAACCCACAACAGCAGCTCCGGGTCGAGAGCGTCATAGCGCTCGCCGGTCACCGGATCGGTGCCGTTGATCACCGTGTGCAGGTTGTTGATCCGGTCGGCGGCATGGCGCGCCTCGTCCTTCGTTCCGAAAGGGAGCAGCAGCTGCAGCGACAACGTGCGGAGAAGACGTGCCCACGGGTCGCGCCGGTAGGTCGCGGTCTGGCGGGCGCCGGCGGCCACCAGGGGGTGGGCGGCGTGCATGAGCAGGGCCCGCACGCCCCCGAAGAGCACGGTCATCTCCTGGTTGATCCGCCAGGTGGTGCTGTCCGGCCCGAAGAAACCGCTGTCCATCGGCGGCACGGTATCGGGGCGGGGCACGTAGCCGGAGTACTCGGGGTTCGGCGATTCGGCCTAGCCTCCGGACTCGATTGCCTCTCGGATTGGTGGAGCCACATATGAAGTTCGGCGCGTTCGTACCGCAGGGCTGGCGGATGGATCTGGTCGGCGTGCCGGTCGCCGAGCAGTGGCCGACGATGCTTGCCGCGGCGCGCCGGATCGAGGACCTCGGCTACGACACCGCTTGGGTCTACGACCACTTCCACACCGTGCCCGACGCCACCCAGGAGCCGACCTACGAATGCTGGACGCTGATGGCGGCGCTCGCCGCCGCGACCACCAGAGTGCGGCTGGGGCAGATGTGCACCTGCAACTCCTACCGCAATCCCGCCTATATGGCCAAGGTGGCGAGCAGCGTCGATGTGATCTCCGGGGGCCGGCTCGAGTTCGCCATTGGTGCCGGGTGGTATGAGGAGGAGTACCTGGCCTACGGCTACCGCTACCCGAGTGACGGCGTTCGGCTCGCTCAGCTCGACGAGGCCGTCCAGATCATCAAGAAGATGTGGACCGAGGACGAGGCGACGTTCGAGGGGAAGCACTACTCGGTGCGAGGAGCGATCAACCGGCCGAAACCCCTGCAGGAGCCGCATCCGCCGTTGTGGATCGCCGGCGGCGGCGAGCGCAAGACGCTGCGACTGGTGGCCCGCTACGCCGACCTTTCCAACGTGGCGGGCACCGTCGAGACCTTCCGCGTCAAGAGCCGGATTCTCGACGAGCATTGTGCGGAGATCGGCCGCGACCCATCCGAGGTCGGGCGCACCTGCCACATGTTCATCACGGTGGCCGAGTCGGAGGCGGCCCTGCGGCCGGTGGTGGAGCGGGTCGCCGCTCAGATCGGGCGCGGCGTCGACAAGTTCCTGGCGAGCACCCAGACCGTGGCCGGGACCAACCAGCAGGTGATCGATCGGCTCGGCGAGTACCAGGATGCCGGGTGCTCCCACGTCACCGGATACTTCGGCGACATCGTCTGGGGAGATTCGCTCGAGGTGTTTGCCACCGAGGTGATGCCGGCGCTGCGCTGACTTTGTGGGGACGACCCGGCAGCCGTCGCAGTAACGTCCCGACCCGTGCCTGACGCCATCTCGATCAGTGGGCTCACCAAGACCTACGGCGACGTCGCCGCCGTCAAGGGAGTGGATCTCACGATCGACACCGGCGAGGTGTTCGCCCTCCTCGGTCCCAACGGGGCCGGTAAGACCACCATCGTGGAGATTCTCGAAGGGCATCGGCGGCGTACCTCCGGTGACGTGTCGGTCCTCGGGTACGACCCCGCCCAGGCCGACCGGGCATTCCGGGAGCGGATCGGGATCGTCCTGCAGTCGTCGGGGATCAATCGGGAGCTAACCGTCCGGGAGAACCTCGTGCTGTTCGCAGCCATGTATCCGAGGCCCCGTCCGATCGACGAGGTGATCGAGATCGTGGGCCTGGAAGAGAAGGCGGAGGCGCGCATCAAGACCCTCTCCGGGGGCCAGCAGCGGCGCGTCGACCTGGCGCTGGGAATCGTGGGCGATCCCGATCTGATCTTCCTCGACGAGCCGACCACCGGTTTCGATCCTTCGGCACGGCGACGCTCGTGGACGCTGATCGACGGCCTGCGGTCGCTCGGCAAGACGATCCTGCTCACCACCCATTACATGGACGAGGCGCAGAACCTGGCCGACCGGGTTGCCGTGATCGCCGAAGGTCTGATTGTCGCACAGGGGGCACCGGAGACGCTCGGGGGCCGCGATGACGGCGAGGCGGTGGTGGCCTTCCAGGTCCCACCGGGGACCGTCGGCCTCCCCGAGGCGTTCGCCTCCCGCCTGGGGCCCGATGGGGCGGCCTCGGTGGCGGTCGGCGATCTTACCCGCGCCTTGCACGAACTCACTGCGTGGTCGATGACGACCGGCGTGGCGCTCGAGGGATTGACCGTGACCCGACCCTCGCTCGAGGACGTCTATCTGCGGCTCACCGGAGACGACGCCGGTGAGTGAATCCCGGCCTTCCCTGCCGCTGCTCGGCTGGCGCCAATTCCGCTATGAGAACCGCCTCTTCTGGCGGACGCCGGCGGCGGCGTTCTTCACCCTGTTCTTCCCGCTGATGTTCCTGCTGTTGTTCAACCTGCTCTTCTCCGGCGACCCGATGGAGATCGCCGGGAGGGGATCGTTCACCGTCACCCAGTTCTTCGCTCCATCACTGGCGGCCTTCGCGGCGGCTTCGGCCACCTACACCAACATCGGCATCGGGACCGCCATCGCCCGCGACCAGGGGATCCTCAAGCGATTCCGGGGCACCCCGCTGCCGCCCTGGGTATACATGATGGGGAGGGTCGCCTCCGGGGTGTGGATCGCGGCGATCGCCGTGGTGATCATGGTGGCAATAGGCATCGTCGGGTATGACCTCCACCTGTATCCGGCGAGGCTTGCGGCGATCGCTCTTTCGTTCGTCATCGGCACTGCGTCGTTCGCCGCACTCGGCCTCGCCCTCGCCGCCCTGGCTCCGACCAGCGACAGCGCCCCGGCGGTCGCCAACGCCACCATCCTCCCCATCGCCTTCATCTCCGACGTATTCATTCCGATCTCCAACCCACCGGGCTGGCTGGTGACCGTCGGCAACATCTTCCCGCTGAAGCACTTCGTGCGAACCCTGCAGGATGGGTTCAGCCCGTTCGTGACCTCCCCGGCTCCAGAGTGGGGCCACATCGCGGTGATGGCCGCCTGGGGGATCGGCGGGGTGCTCCTCGCCCTGCGCTTCTTTGTATGGGAGCCGAAGACCGGCGACCGGACTCGCCATCGCCACACCCGGAGGTCCGATCCGGCGTCCTTGTAGGGTCGATCGTCCCTGGATCGGCCGGCGGGGTCGCCGGTACCGTGCTGCACGACGCCCGGTGGAGATGGACCGGAGGCGTCCGCTAGGTTTTCGACTTCAACGCACCAAGAGGTCACATGAACACCGACACCGCCGCCGCAAGAGTGGAAAACGCCACCAAGATCTACGGGTCGGGTGCCACCACGGTCACCGCCCTGGACGATCTCACCCTGGCCTTCGAACGGGGAAGGTTCACCGCCATCATGGGTCCCTCAGGATCGGGCAAGTCGACCTTGCTCCACTGCATCGCCGGTCTCGACGACCTCACCGCCGGAGCCACCTTCATCGGCGACGTTCGTCTCGGAGAACTCAAGGATAAAGAGCTGACCTTGCTCCGGCGGGAGAAGGTCGGATTCATCTTCCAGTCATTCAATCTCATCCCGACGCTCGACGCTGCCGAGAACATCACCCTCCCGGTGGACATCGCCGGACGCGACGCCGACGGTGCCTGGTTCGATCAGGTCGTGTCCACGGTGGGGCTGGGCGACCGCTTGCGGCACCGTCCGGCCGAACTGTCCGGCGGCCAGCAGCAGCGGGTGGCTGCGGCTCGAGCTCTCGTATCCCGACCGGAGATCATCTTCGCCGACGAGCCCTCTGGAAACCTCGACTCGAAGTCGGGGGCGGAGTTGCTCGGGTTCATGCGCCAGGCGGTCGACCAGTTCGGCCAGACGATCGTGATGGTCACCCACGACCCCAATGCCGCCGCCTACGCCGACCGGGTGGTCTTCCTCGCCGACGGCCGCTACTCGGGGGAATTGGCCGACCCGAGCGCCATCGAGATCCTCGAGCACCTCAAGTCGATGGGCGAGTGACCTCGTGATCAAACTCGCCGTTCGCGGCGTCCTTGCCCACAAGGTTCGACTGGCGATGACCACGGTGGCGATCGTCCTCGGAGTGGCCTTCGTGGCGGGCACCTACGTGTTCACCGACAGCGTCAAGCAGTCGTTCGACACCCTGTTCACCGACGTCAGCTCGGGCGTCGACTTCTACGTGCGCGGCGTGTCCGAATTCGGCAGTCAGCCCCCGCGGATTCCCGACACTCTGGCGAGCCGGGTGGCCGCGGTCCCCGGGGTGGCGGTGGCCGCCCCAAGCGTGGAGGGCATAGCCCAACTGATCGACAAGAACGGCGATCCGATCGGCGGCAGCGGTCCTCCCACCCTGGGGTTCTCCTGGTCGGAGGCCGACGAGGGGATCAGCCTGACCCGGCTGCGCGACGGGGCGTGGCCGGTGGGACCCGACATGATCGCCATCGACGCGGTGTCGGCCGACGCCAACGATCTTCACGTCGGCGACTCGATCGAGGTCATCGTTCCTGTTGGTGTGGAGCGGTTCACCATCTCCGGCATCGCCACCTTCGGCGATGCCGGCAACCTCATGGGCGCCACGCTGGCCATCTTCGACCTGCCCACCGCGCAGCGGGTGTTCCAGTCCGAGGGTGAGGTGAGTTCGATCTCCGTGGTGTTGTCGTCGGGGGTCTCCCCCACGGCCGTGCAGGCTCTCGTGTCGGGGATGCTCCCCGACACTGCCGAGATCCTCAGCGCCCAGGATCAGACAAACGAGTGGATCGCCCAGGTCGATGAAGGCGTCGGGTTCATCAACACGATTCTTCTGGTGCTGGCGGGAGTCGCGGTGTTCGTCGGGGCCTTCCTCATCCAGAACACCTTCCGGATCATCGTGGCCCAGCGGACCAGGGAGCTCGCCCTCTTGCGAGCCGTGGGGGCCACCGCCCGGCAGGTGACCGCCATCGTGGTGATCGAGGCGATCGTGGTGGGGTTGGTGGCGTCCGCGATCGGGGTGGCCGCCGGAATTCTGATCGCCATGGCGCTCAAAGCGGCGTTCTCAGCATTCGGATTTGGGATCCCGACCAGCTCGCTCATCGTGGCATCACGGACGATCGTGGTGGGGTTCATCGTCGGTGTCGGCGTGACCCTGGTGGCGGCCCTGGTCCCGGCCCGCAAGGCAGCCATGGTGCCGCCGGTGGCGGCGCTGCGCGATGTCGAGAACCCACCGCGTTCGCTGGGGCGGAGGATCGCCAGTGGGGCCGCAGTAACCGGAGCCGGTCTGGTGATGCTGGCGGTGGGTTTGTTGGCGAACCTGGGCAATGCGGTGGCGCTGGTCGGTTTCGGCGCGTTGGTCACCTTCGTCGGGGTATCGCTGCTGGCTCCGTTGGTCGCCAGGGAGTTCGCCAGGTTTGCCGGTGCTCCCATAGCCAGGTGGCGGGGAGTGACCGGAAGGCTCGCTCAGGAGAACGCGATGCGACGGCCGCGGCGCACCGCTTCCACCGCCTCGGCGTTGATGATCGGGGTGGCCTTGGTAACTGTGATCGCGGTGTTCTCGGCTTCCACCAAGTCGGGGGTGTCCGCGGCGCTGCGGCGGACCTTCGCCAACGACTTCCAGGTGAGCATCTCGGGATTCGGCGATCCCACCGCCAGCGGGCTGCCACCAGCGCTGACCGAGCAGCTGCGGCAGCTTCCCGAACTGGAGACCGTGGTTCGTGATCGGTTCGGCATATTCCGCTTCGCAGGGAGCGACGCGGACTCCTTCCTCCTCGGTGTCGACGGGGACTACTCGCAGGTCGCCAACATCAACACGGTCGCCGGCGAGGTTCAGCAACTCGGTCCTGGTACCGCGTTGATCGCCAACGCCGACGCCGAGCGCCTTGGCGTCGGGGTCGGTGACGTCGTCACTGTCCAGGTCCCCTCGGGGAGTTCGCTCTACCTCCGATTGGTCGGTATCTACGACGAGCCGGCGATCGGGGTGCCGCTGCTCATCGATCTGCACACCTACGAGTACTACCAGACCCTCCGGCTCGACCGCTTCATCTACATCGACGTGAAGCCCGGCGTCGACCTGGCAGCCGCCCGGGCGGCGATCACGGCGGTCACCGATCGATATCCCAACGCCAAGGTGACCGACACCAACGAACTGATTGCCGACTACGAGAAGCAGATCTCCACGGTGCTCAACCTCGTCGTGGTGTTGCTCGGGTTCGCAGTCATCATCGCTCTATTGGGCATCGTCAACACCCTGGCGCTGTCGATCTCCGAGCGGCGCCATGAGATCGGCCTGCTGCGCGCCGTCGGCATGAATCGGCGCCAAGTTCGGCAGATGATCCGCTGGGAGGCGGTGCTGATCGCGGTGTTCGGTGGAGTGCTCGGCCTGGTGGTGGGCCTGGTACTGGGCTCCGCGGTCGTGGTCGCCATCGGCCAGGGGCTCCAACTCTCGTTCCCGGTGGGTCAGTTGGTGGTCTACCTGGTCGCTGCCGGGGTCGGCGGCGTTCTCGCCGCGGTCATCCCCGCCCGCCGGGGCGCCCGTCTCGACATTCTCGACGCCATCGCCTATGAGTAGTCGATAGGTCACAGACGACCACACAATCATCTGGTGTCTGGTGTCGCGACTCGGGCGTTCTCCTCACCGGGCGGTTCCTGGTCGACGCCCGGGGCACCCGCGCCGCCGACCAGGAGCTGTGGAAGGCCATCCTCCGGGGATTCGCCGTTCGCGACGACATCGCCCTGGCCTACCCGACGATCCGTGCCTACTTCGACGGAACTGAAACCCAGGGCGAGCCGGCGGACGAGTGACCGTTGCGGACGGCGGACGGTCCTGTGCCGACAACGAGCGAGACCCCCGCCGAGAGGCGGGGGTCTCGATTCCTGGCCCTGCAGAGTGCTAGGCGATGGCCGGTGCGGTCTTCTCTTCCTTGATGCTCGCGACGGTGTCGGGCACCGCGATGAGGGCATCGCCACGGCTCACCCAGATCATCCCCAATCCGACGATCAGTCCGAGGAGGCCGAGGACTCCGAACGCCGCAGCGAGCGCCACACCCATCTGCAGCATGGTGGCGGTCACGGTGCCGACGCCCAGCTCAGCGATCAGGGCGTGGGCGGTTCCGGTCCAGACCAGTGCTCGGGCGGGCCCCTCAAGCGGATGCATGCGGTCGAATCCGGTCCAGTAGCGGCCCTCGGTAGGCACGTCGTAGGTGCCGGCGGCGAAGAACTCACCGTTGTACTCGACGTCCTCGGGGAGTGTCACTTGCACCGACCCGTGCAGCGTGTGGTACGTGACGGTCGCCATCTGGTACATGTACTCAGAGGCGGTGTTCACCAGCGGGTCGTTCGGATCGAAGTCGGACTGCACGACCGGATACTTCCAGTCGTCGGTCAGCAGGCTCATGATCGCCTGGGAGCCCTCGACGGTGCCTCGATCGACCAGCTCCCCGGCGTCGTTGTAGGTCAGCGTGACGTTCTGCGCCTCACTGAACGCCTGCAGCGAGCCGTACCCATCCTGCACCTTGAAATAGGCGACGCCGGCCGCGACCAGCGCGATCAGCCCGAAGGCGGCGATCACGATTCCTAGTGTCCTAAACCTTCTGGCCATCTCCTCAACTCCTCTTGTGTATTCAGGAAGTCAGCTTGTGATTTATTTCACAAGGACAGCCAGAGTATCTCGTGTTTCGTCGATTGGCGATAGGGCCGTTCGACCTCGCGACGGGTACCGATGGCCCCGTCCGCAGGATGGGCAGGGAAGGTCACCGGCCCGAGCCGGGCCGGCCGCCGAAGTCGACCCGCCGATCCGGCTCAGCGGGGGTCGAGGATCAGCTCGTCCGCGTACCGCGCCGAGTCGTCGGCGAGCTCGAGGATCGCTGCCGCGAACTCGCGTAGCACGGTTCTCCGCATGCAATACCAGACGCGCGGTCCGTCCTTGCGGGCGAACAGGATGTCGGCCTCGCGCAGGATGCGGAGGTGTTCGGAGATCGTGGACTGGGCGAGGTTGGAGTCCGCGACGATCTCCTGGACCAGATGTGGGGTGCACACCGTGAACTCGGAGAGAATCCGGACCCGCGCCGGATGGGAGAGCCCGCGGGCTATCCGGGCGATGTCTTCCTCGGTCAGGATGGGCTGCGCCGGTGGGAGGCCGGCCTCGGTGCATTCGGGAGGTGTTCGGTCATGCTGTTCCATCTCATCGCTCCCTGCGAAATTTCGGGCCGCTGGCCTTTGTGATTTTTTTCACAAGCCCGTATCCCGAGCATCCTGTATTTCGTCGATTGGCGATAGGGCCGTTCGGCCCTAGCCAGCGTCGTCGGTGAGGAGACTGCGCCGCACGGTGAGCGCTGAGATCGCCGAGCCGGTGAGCAGGCACGCCGCGCAGATCCACATCGCCCGCTGGAAACCGGGGCTGAATGCCGGATCGGAGGCGGCCTCGACGCCGGAGAGCCCGGCAAGGAAGGGGAGGAGGGCCGCGGCGAGCAAGCCGGCGATGCGGGCTACCGCGTTGTTCACCCCGGAGGCCACCCCGGCGAGCTCTTGGTCGAGAGCGGCCAGAGCCGCCGCGGTTAGCGGAGCGACCGTGACTCCCAACCCGATGCCGAGCACGATCAACCCGGGAAGGACCGTGGTCAGGTAGTGGGTGCCGGGAACGATCCGGGTGGCGAGTACTGCCCCCAGGGCGGCCACCAGGGGACCGACGCTCATGGGAACCCGGGGCCCGATCCGGGTTGCCAGCCTCCCCGCCCACGGCGACATCACGAACAGCAGCAGCGTGATGGGGGCGAGGGCAGCTCCCGACTCGAGTGACGAGTAGCCCAGCCCGCCGAGCAGCTGGAGGACCACGAGGAAGCTCATCCCGCTAAGCGCGAAGTAGATGAACAGCGTCGCCAGGTTGGTGCCCGAGAACTGCATGCTCCGGAACAGACCCAGTGGAATCATCGGGTCACGGCCCTTCGCCTCCGCCAGCAGGAAGCCGACGAACCCGATGACACCGGCGGCAAGAAGGCCCACGATCACCGGATCGGTCCAGCCCATCGAGCGACCCTGGATCAGCACGAACACGAATGAGCCCAGGGTGAGGGCGATGAGGATCGCCCCGAGGATGTCGGGCTGCCCGGCCTCGGTTCTCCGGGTCTCGGGAACGTGACGGAGGGCCACCCACATGGCGAAGGCGATGATCGGCGGGTTGATCAGGAAGACGAGACGCCACGAGACGGCATCGGTGAGCCATCCCCCGAGAAACGGGCCGATGATGGTGGAGAGGCCCGATACTCCGGACCACACTCCGATGGCGGCGGCGCGGTCCGCGGGGTGGAAGGTCGCCTGGATGATCGCCAGGCTCGAGGGAACCAGCAGGGCGGCCCCGACTCCCTGCAAGGCGCGAAACGCCACGAGAGTGCCGATGGTCGGTGCCGCCCCGCAGGCGAGCGAGGCGATTCCGAACCAGGCCATGCCCACTACGAACAGCCGGCGTCGGCCGAGCAGATCCCCGAGCGATCCGCCGAGAAGGAGGAAGGCCCCCAGGGTGAGTCCGTAGGCGGCGATCACCCACTGCTGGGCGGTGAAGGACGCCCCCAGGTCGGTGCGGATCGCCTCCAGCGACACATTCACCACGAAGAAGTCGAGGAAGACGATGCCGGAGGCGAGGATGGTGGCCACCAGCACCCAGCGGCCGGCAGTCGAGTGGGTGCGCAGCTCGGGGCGTGAGGTCATGGGAGCCGTTTCCTCGGGATCGATGGGTTGCCGAAGCCAACCGTCGCTGCCCGGTGTGGCATTCCCGCTGCGATCATAAGGATATGTGCGGTCGTTTCGTGCAGGCGCAGAGCGCCCAGTCCTACGCCGACCACTTCGGGGCGGTAGTCGCGCTCGAAGAGGCGTTGCCGCCCTCTTGGAATGTCGCTCCCACCGACCGGGTGCTCGCCGTTGCCGACCACCAGGGCGAACGACGACTGGGATCCTTCAAATGGGGTCTGGTGCCCTGGTTCGCCGAGGGTCCCAAGGTCGGGGCCCGCCACATCAATGCCCGCGCCGAGACGGCGGCGACCGCCAACACCTTCAAGCGCTACTTCGCCGATCGGCGGTGCCTCATCCCCGCCGACGGCTTCTACGAGTGGGAGCGCCTCGAGACCGGGGGGAAGCTGCCGCACTTCATCAAGAGGGCCGACGGCGCTCCCCTGGCACTCGCCGGCCTGTGGGCGTCGTGGCGCTCCCCGGAGGGGGAACGGCTCACCACCTTCACGATCCTCACCACCA